>OCHG01000071.1_pt1 | contig 115991 bp, 103 predicted proteins | sample 1538801 | NCBI WGS metagenome assembly OCHG01 (sample SAMN04571727, study PRJEB22368) | human gut metagenome | biome: human gut; material: stool | host: Homo sapiens | place: Luxembourg | collected 2012-09-20 | reverse complement strand
CGCGGTTCGGCCGTGGCCTTCGCGGGTTTGGGGACGGCGCGCAGGCGGCGCATCAGCTCGCCCAGGGCCTGGGCGATGCGCTTGCGCCCGGCGGCGAGAACTTCGGAGACCTTGAGGCCGTGGAGCGAGGAGATCGTCTTGGCGGCCTGCTCGCGTGAGAGCTCCCCGATGTAGTCCGAGATGCGCGATTGCGCATCGAAATCGGCGGGCACGGGGCTCCCGAGCTCGGCAAGGGCGCGCTTCGCGAGCAGGTCGACGCACTCGCGCCGGAAGTCGGCGCTGCTCTTGTAGATGGAGGCGTTGGCGGCCGCGAAGGCGTCGAACGCGGAGTTGAAGGTGTTCTTCTGGTCGGGCGATGCCGTCATGCCCATCGATGCCGTCAGGGCGTCGATGGTGCCCTCGAACTCGGCGTCCAGCGCGCGGCGGTATTCCTCGAGCCCGCCGCGGGCGGACTTGGCGGCGAGGTTGCCCCTCACCGTCTCGACCGCGCGCTCGCGGGCGGCGCCGACCGCCGCCATGAGCTCCGCGTCGTTTTCCATAGCAGCTGCCACGAGTCGATACGCCTCCTCGATATCGATGCCGTCACCGAGCCCGGATCCGATCGCTCCGATATCGAGCGTGACCGAGCGTTGTCCCGACGCTGCGGGGGGTGCGTCCGCCATGAGTCGACCCTGCCTTTCCAGAGGTTCAGATGGGCCTAGTAGCCCTGCTTGTAGGTGCTGCCGTAGGCGTCCTGGCCATAGGGGCCGTACTGCCCGCGGATGTCGCCATGGGTCTCGGGTCGGGCATATCCCTCTCCCTGGTAGGCGTCCTGGTAATCGTCCTGTCGGTACGTCTCGGGCTGGACCGGGGCCGACGTCGCCTCGTCCGGGCGGGCGGGGTGATCGGTATCAGGGCGCGCGATGATGCCGGTTGCGTCCGCGTCGAGGCCCTGTGCCGCATCGACCGCGTCCTCGAACTCGGCATCGGTCTCGTCGGTGTATACCGGGCGGAGCGCGTCGTCGAAGTGGTCGACGGTTTTGTGCTCGAAGGCCGCCTGGGTCACGGCGAACTTGACGGCTGTCTCGGGGACGCTGGGCGTCGAGGTCGCGGCCTTGACGTTCTCGATCGCGATGCAGGCGTCGTTCAGGTGGATGAAGCTGTCGGGGGTCGTGACGTTGTCGTTGATGAACTTGTCGGCGAACTCGACGGACGCGTCCGTGTCGAGCTTGAACCCGCGGACGCTGTTCATGGCCTGCTGGTAGGCCATCTTCGAGATTCCCTCGGCCACGTAGAGCTGGCAGGGGACGGGCATGTCGGCGGCGTAGCCGTCGAACTCGAGGCAGGCGTTTCGCGCCAGGAACTCGCAGAAGCCGTCGACGATCTGGGGTGCGGCGCCGTAGAGGTCGCAGATGTTGGCCGCGAAGGCGTCGACCGCGGACTTGAAGGTGTTGTTGCCGTCCTTGGAGAAGCCGAAGCGGCACGCGGCGTCCTTGCAAGCCTCGCCGAACACCGGGATGAAGGAGTCCTTGAAGCTCTTGATGCGCTCGGCCCAGACGGTGAGCACGGCTTCGCCGAACGCCGCCTCCTGCGCCTCGGCGAATGCCGCGGCGAGCTCTTCGTTGCCCTCGAGCTCGGCATCCATGACGGCGTAGAGCCTGGGGAGGTCGGAGGGGTTGATCTTGCAGTTGACCTTCTTGGAGCGGACGCGCTCGACCAGGGCGTCGTAGCCGTCGAGCTCGAAGGTGACGTCCGCGCCGTCGAATTTCATATTTCCCATTGAGAGGCCCTTTCGGTGAGAAGCGGTGAGGGGTATTCGACCACGGTATGGCCGCGGGCCGAAGTTTGTAACCCTTTTTCCCAATCGGGAAGCGTTTCATACCGATATGCGGGCACGATGCTCGATTTTTGGGAATTACAGATGGAGCCCCGTCCGCTTCGCCGCCTCTGTCGCGCCCACGGCGCCCATGTCGGGAACCATGAACCCGCGCGCGCTGCCGATCTCATGGGCGTGCCTGGTCAGCATCATGGCGCGCAGGTCGATCGCTTCCCTGATTTTGTCGATTCTGCCGCGCTCGTTGGCGATGAACGGGTTGCCGAGGAGGATGTCGCAGGCCTCCTCCGAGAAGCCCTTGAGCCCGGACGGGTCGAACCAGGACAGGTCGCGGCAATATCTGCCGAGCTGTTCGTCGATCTTGCGGGCGAAGGGACGCATCATGCCGGCCCGCGGGGTCGTGTAGCCGTCGAAGGGCTGGGAGAGCTCGCGGTCGCACCAGAGGGCTTCGCCGGTGTCGAACACCGGCGCCGCGCGGAGCCATTCCCTGCTCTCGCTGTCGATGAGCACGCCGAAGTTGTTCCAGTGCCTATCGAAGTTCGCCATGAGGTAGTCGATGGTGAGCATCTTCTCCACGTCCTCGCGCACGTCGAGCCCGTGGGCGGCGCAGGCGGACACGTAGAAATCGTGCAGCCCGAGGTCCGAGGGGCGTTTCGACGAGCAGAGCAGCGCCCAGGCCGGCACGAACTCGGTGACCTGGTCGGTCATGGGTTTGCAGCGGGAGGTCCACTTCATGAAGCCGCCGTCCTCGAGCTCGTAGGCGACATAGTCGCCCTCGTCGAGCAGCCGCGAGCACAGGACGCTGGCGATCTTCTCGTTGAACGGTTCCTGGAACCTGCCGGAGGATCGCCCGGACTTGACCAGCATCCGCTGCCCGCCCTCGATCGTCCAGCGTTTCGGCAGGTTGCCGTTCAGGGCCGCGTCGGGCGATGAGGCGAGGAGGTCGGCGTTGCCCCTGATCTTCTCGATGAGGGAGGGGACCGACGAGGCGTCGTGCGGAAGAAGCAGCTCGCCGAGCTCTTCGCTGAAATCGTTCTCGAAGCAGTTGACGTCGCGCCATGTGGATGCGGATCCGGCGGGGCGGATCCAATATTGGTCGGACAGCGATGCGCCGAAACCGGAGGCCATGAGGGAGGCGGCCGACGGGTAGCCGACGGCGCGAAGGCGGTCCGCGGCATCGGGGCGGAAATCGGGGATGCCCCTGTTCTTGAACCAGCTCGAGAGCCTGTCGCGCGTGATGTTGCCCGATGGGTCGGTCGCCATAAGGGGGGCATGCGCCGCATCGAGGACGTGGGTCTTGCCGGTCACGGCCTGGCGGTCATGGTTCCAGGTGAACTCGGCGACCTCGTGGTCGCTGCACATGAGGGTGAGCCGCGAGAGCTCGGGCTGCCTGCTGTCCATCATCTGGCTCCGATCGTTGCTTAATTGACTATGGCGTTGCCGTCATTTTATCGCACGGCGGGCGCCGGCGCGCGAACCGTTACGAAGACCCGTCTACTCCCAGTGCCCGGCCACATCCACGACCCAGTGCCTGCCGGTCGCCTGCTGCTCGTAATGTCCCTGGTCCTCGCTTGTGGTATATGAGTCGTCGGTGTAGCCATCATGGTTCTGACCTTGAGCATACATCGCGTCGCTATGGGCATAGAATCCGTTCTTCGAGTCGAAGGTCGCGCCGCAGGCGTTGCAGATGAAGCGGCCGTGGCGTACGTACACGACGTTCGGGACCCAGACCTGGCCGTAGTCGGTCTCCCAGTGCCCCTGCTCGGGGACCCACTTCTTCTGGGATTGCGCGGAGCCGGATGCCGACGAGCTCGAGGACGAGCCGCCGGACGCCTGTGTCGCCGCGTTGCCCTTCGAGTCGTTCTTCTTGGTATCGGACTTGGTGTCCGCCTTGGCGCCGGAATCGTCGGCCTTCGCGCCGCCGTCCTCGGCCGTCTCGGACTTGTCGCCCTCGTCTGCCTTGGGGGCGGCTCCGGCCTCGATCTTGCCGCCGGCCGAATCGGTCACCGTTCCCGCGTTCTGTTCGTAGCCGGCGTCATGCACGCCGTCGGAGTTCCAGACGCCGTCGGATATCACATGCCCGCCCGAGCCGTTGACGACCTCCGCGGTGGTGCCGCCGGAGGGCGCTGCGGCGGGCGAGTTCGTGACGGCGACCTGGACGTTGCCGCCCTCGTCGACCGCGGCCCAGGTGACGGTCTCGATCGTCTTGCCGCCGGTCTCGCATCCGTCGAGCGAGCGGGCGAGTGCGGCGCTGCGGCGGGCGGTGGAGTCCACGGTCGCGGCGGCATCGTCGCCGGCGCGCTGCGTCACGAGGACGCGGCCCTTGCCGGTCGTGGCGGTGACCTCGTCGGCGGGGGCGCCGACGTCCTGCCCGTCGAGCGTGAGCGTCGGGCATATCTTGGCGATGTCGGCGGGGGCGACGGATTCGGCGCCGGACGCCTCCTTGTCGTCGGCGCCGGCCTTCTCTACGGCCGAAGGCGTGCTGTCGATCGGCTCTGGTCGGTTGGATGCGATGGCGATTCCGGCGCCGCCGACGGCGAGCGCGGCGGCGAGTCCGGCGCAGATCGCCGCCTTGCGGCGCGCCTCGGGCTCCGCCAGGAGGTCGCGGATCTTTTCAATCGGGTTGTTCTTCATGGCATGGTCCTTTCGAGATATATACCTGTTCGGTTTTTCGTTTGGCCGGTTCCCTCCGGTGCGGTCCTAGCGCACCGAGGAATATTCCGGGAGCATGGGGGCGCGGTCGCTGTTCGCCGCCGTCGGCGGCACGGTGTCGTCCTTCTTCGTTCCCGCGTGTCGGCGGCAGGCCGAGATGAGGTGGAAGGCACCCTGCCCGATGAGGGCGACGGCGCCGATCGCGCATGAGGCGACGAGCAGGACAAGCGACCCCGCGAGCTTGATGAGTTCATAGCCCAGCCTGATGAAGGGCCACAGGATTGCGAGCGCGAGCGCTCCGATGATGATGGTGGGCAGCATGGTCGGTCCTTTCCCTTGGGTTTCCCTAAGCGCTCAGTCCCCGGTATCGGGAGGATCGAGCGGCGCGATGGCGACGTAGTCCTCGTTGCGGCGGCGCAGCACGAACGTGGTCTTCTGGTCGTGCGCGTTCCGGCAGAACGTGAACAGGCGCCGCAGTACCCTCGTGTACTGGTTGCAGGCGTATTTCCCTTTTGCCCTGTATCCCGGGTCCACGGGGACGATGGCGACGTATGCCCGGCCCTGCTTGAGCACGGTGCAGGGCATCGACGTGTCATGCACCCGCTTCGCGATCGAGGCGAAGTTGTTCTTGAGTTCGGTTATGCCGACCGGCGCGGGCGGCGGCAGCTGGGCGCCTCCATCCATTTCGGCACCTCCTTCCGAGATAGTGCGTTTATCGAGATGGGAAGCGGTTTTATCGCTTTCTTACCTTTTTTATACCCGTTTTTATTCCCTTTTTTGTGCCTCTTTTCCATGGTGTGACATGTTTGTCGGAAAAATCAGCCGACGAATACCGTGAGGGTCCTCGCGCGGCCGCCCGCGAAGTTGGCCGAGCAGGTCACGAGGGTGACGACGCGCTTGGCGCCTGCGCAAAGCGCGTCGCAGCCGTCCGCCTTCGCCGTGGCCTGCGCCGAGAGGGCCGAGAGCCAGGCGCGCAGCTCCGCGGTCCCGTTGAAGTCGAACCTCTGTATGTCGGCGAAGCTCTTGTCGACGGACATCGAGAACGCCGGGTGGAGGCTCACGGTGCCCTCGGCGGGCGTCGACCAGCGCATGTCGCCGAGGGTATCGAACTTCTCCTGCCGCCAGGCGTCGCGCAGGTAGGTGAACATCTCGCCGTCGAAGTTGAGGTGGTGGCCGTAGACGAGCGCATGGCGCCCGTCCGCCCCGCAGCGCGGGTCGAGGTAGGGGCACCCGGAGAACGACCAGTTGCGGTCGAAGTCATGGTTCAGATAGAACCCCTTGGGGTCGCCTTCCCGGGGCGAGACCACCGGGAAATCCACCGGGGTGCCCTCGACGGATACCCATGCGGCGATGTCCGGGTTGCGCGCGCGCAGGCCATCCCAGTCGATGCCGTCGCCGGCATCCGCCTCGGCATCGATGGAGAGTTCCCTGTAGACGGCGTCCTGATGGAAGATCGTCCATCCGATGAGGGCGGCGGCTGTGAGCGACACGGCGCATATGGCGGCAAGAAGGATGTCGAGCGGTTTGATCCGGCGTCGCTGTCGGCATTTCATGGGCGTCTCCTCTGGGATGTCAAGCGAAGGGGCCCGGCGCGGATATGCGTCGGGCCCCGGTCGAGGGCTATCTATCGGCCCTGTTCTCAGTAGCGGTCGCGGTAGCTGTCGCGGTATCCGTCATCGTACCCATAGGGGTCGCGGTCGTAACCGTCGGGATAGCGGTCATCGCGGTATTCGCGCTCGTGCGCGTCTTCCTCATATCCGTCATCCTCGCCGCCTGCGGGAACAGGGTCCGGATAGGCGTGGCGGCGGTAGATGAGCGCCGCGGCTGCCGCTGTCGCGGCGGCGAGGGTCGCGGCGAGGCCGATGATGACGTTGCGGCCGGTCTGGTCGAGGTTGGTCGGGGGCACCGTGACGGCCTTCGCCGTCTGGGTCACCTGGTCCTCGTCATGATCCTCGAGGCCGCCGCCGCCGCCGTTGCGGGTGAGGTCCACGCGGGCGTAGTTGTCGAGCGAGGTGCCAGCGGTGTAGCCGTCGGTGGCCTTCATGCGAACGATGGCGGGCGCATAGGCCGTCCCGGTCCCCGTGCCGGAATCGTCGGTATCGGAGCCGTTTTCGGCGGCGGTGTCCTCGGCGCTGGCGATGTCGTCGTGGGCCTCCTTGATGCCCTCGCGGTCCCAGCCGCCGTCGCGGGTGGTGAAGCCCTGCTCCACGCGGCCGTACTCGAAGCGGATCGCGGTGACGTGCTCGCCCTCCTCGAGGCCGAGGTCTGCCACGGCGAGCTCGGTGGCCTCGGTCGTGGGCACGTCGGCGCGCCAGAGCTTCCATCCGGTGAAGTCGACGGCTCGGCCGTCCTCGCCAAGGGTGGAGGCGGTGGCCTCGTCGGACAGCCAGGGGTTCTCATGGCCGTCGGAAAGCGTGGCGTTGGCACCGGACTCGTCGATATAGTCGTCGGGCGTCTTGTCGGTCCTGTACCAGACGTTCATCTTGCCGTCGTAGTCCTCGAGGGACTGCGGCGTGGTGATCGATGTGAGCTGAGCACGGCCGTCGACGGCGGCGGTCAGGTCGTCCTCGACCGTGAACTCGTCGGTCCAGGTGTTCGATGTCGAGCGGAAGTCGATGGTGTAGGCATAGGAGCCGTCGTCGGATGCCTTGGTCTCGGCGGTGTTCAAGCCGTCGCCGTTGGCATCGGTGTCCTTGGCGGTGGGGTCGGCGATCTCCTGCCGCTTGTCGATCTCGCCGCTGATGGAGATGGGCGAGTCGTACATCGTGACGGTCTGGACCTCGCCGGTCTTCCTCACCTCGAACTCGATGCTCTCGGCCTGGTCGTAGGCAGTCGGCGTGCGCTGTTCGGTGAGCGTGTACTTGCCGGGTGCGAGCGCATCGATCTCGTGATCCTCGGCGGTCGAGGTCCATGAGTCGATGGTCGTACCCTCGGAATCGGTGACGGTGAGCTTGGCGCCCTCGACCTCGGACTCGTCGGTGATGTCGCGCTTGGAGATGCGGACCTTGGTGTAGTCGTCCTCGAAGGTCGCCTGGCCGGAGTCCCGGCCATCGATTCGGCCGTCGGCGCCGACGGTGAAGGTCTTGATCCCCGGCGCCTCGACGTATCCGGCGGGCGCCTCGATCTCGGCGACGCGGTACGTGCCGGGCGCGAGGTGCAGGAAGTCGGTCGAGCCGTCGGCGCCGGTCATGCCCTCTGTGGCGCTCTTGCCCTCCTTGAGCAGGACGGGCACCCGGCGGGCGCGGCCGCCGCTGACCAAGATGTAGGTCGGCCCGTCCCCGTCGATCTCGATCTGTCCGGCGGCTTTGCCGGCGACGGTCAGGTCGTATGTGCCGAGCCCGAGGTCGAGGGCCACGTACGCCGAATTGGCCTCGGACCAGGCGAGCTTGATGGCGGGCATGGCGTAACCGTCGTCGGAAAGGACGGCATGGTTGCCGAGCAGGCCGCCCGCGACCTTGGCGGTATAGGCCTTGCCGGCCTCGATCTCGACTTCCGCTCCCTCGAGCGTCTTGCCGTCCTGGGTGGCGGTCAGGGTGTACGTACCGGGTTTCATATCGGTGGCGTCTGGCCCAAGCTGGGTTTCCAGGCCGTCGGCGGATTTGAGGACGAGGGAGGTTCCGTCATCGGCCTCGGATTTGACGTTTGCGGTGGATACGGCCTTCCTGATGGAGACCTCGGCCCCGGCGTCGACTCGGACGGCGATGTTGCCGGCGGCGCTGCCGATTGAGATCTCGTCGTCGGTGTTCCAGGCCTGGAACTTCGCTCCGGGAAGCGGTGTGTCGGCGCCCATGACGGTCTTATCGACCTCGAACTTCACCGCAGCGTCGGACTGGTCGGATGCGGCTTTCACCTCGGCGGAGGCGCCGTCCTTGTAGGAGAGGGTGAACGCCACGGGCGTCTCGTCGATCACATGGCCCGAGGGGGGCTTGGTCTCGATGAAGGCGTAGGCCGCCGAGCCGCTGCCGAGGTAGAGTTCCTTGGTGGTGGCGCGGCCGTCCTGCCCGGTCTTCACATGGTCGACGACGTCTCCGGCCGCGGCGCGCACGATGCCGTCGGGGGACACGATTTCTTGCTGCGCCACGACGTCGTACTCTGCGCCCTGAAGCGCCTCGCCGTCATGCGAGCACGTCTTCGTGATGGTCGCCTTGCCCTTCGCCTGCTTGTCTGAGACCTTGATGACGGTCACGGGGGAGGCCTTCTTGTAGTCCTTGGGGACCTCGAAGCCGACTGCATCGCCGTTGACGGTGTAGGGCGCCACGGCGGAGACCTCCTTGATGGAGTACTTGCCGGACTTGAGGCGCTGCGGGATCGTGACCTGCCCGGCGTCGTCGGTCGTGAAGGTGTCGACGGTGCCGTTGACGTCGTAGGGGTCGGTGAAGCTCATGGTCTCGCCGTTCGAGTCGAGCACTTGGAACTTGAAGCCGGAGAGCGGCACGGTGTTCCCGGTCTCGGCATCGGTCTTGACGATCTGGATGCGGCTGTTGAGCGTCTTGTCGATGACGGAGTAGTACTTCGTGGTGCCGTCCACGAGGTCGTCGGCCGAGATCGTCCAGTCGTCCACATGGTCGAAGCCCTCGGGCACCGTGGAATCGACCTCGCGAATCGTATAGCCCGCCGCGTCATAGGGCACGGCGCCGGAGATGCCGGCGTTGCGCTTGCCCGAGCCGAACCACGGGCGCGCCGGGTCGTCGGTCTTGGCCTCGGAGGTGGATGTATCGTCGCAGGTGGCCGCGTCCTTGGTGGACGCGAAGCCGGCATCGTTGGTCGTCAGGGTTCCGACGACCTCCTCGGTGGTGTTCGAGATGATCTGGAATTGGACGCCCGTCGCGGCATTTCCCTGGCCGTCGTCGGATTCCCAGCTGTCGTCCTCGCCGCCCTTGGTCTTGGCGATCTCGATATCGAACGAAATCGGGTTCTCGGAGAAGTCGTTCTCAGGCTCGAGCTCAAATATGCCTTCTGCGCGAGGGTCATCGCGACTAATCGTATATTTATGAACAGTAGTGTCCAGCTTGTAGCCGGCAGGTGCTTTGGTTTCGGTTACAGTCAGCTCTCCAAGGGGAACATCGCGAATAACCGCATAACCGTTTTCGTCGGTCGTGACGGTCACGGGTCCCCATGAGGGCGATGACAGGGATGCAATCGAGTACTCGGCACCCTTGAGCGAAGCGCCGGATTGTGCCCCGCCGAGCGTAGCCGAGTCCTTCTTATTGATTTTGATGCGCACCGTGCCAGGGTCGTCCTTCAGCTGCTCGGTCCCGGCGGAGTTGCCGGTCCTGAAGGCGATATGCCCCTTGTGGAGCGTATAGCCCGCGGGCGCCTTGGTCTCGACGGCGTAGTAGGCCTGGTTGGGCTCGAGGTCCAGCGCGGCGTTGCCGGCCGCGTCGGTGACGATATGCGAGACGAGCGCGTTGTCGGAGGAGCGGTAGATGTCATACTCGGCGCCCTCGACGGAGTACTCGGAGTTGCCGTCGGTGATGGAGACGTTTGCCGAGCACTTGGAGAAGGTGTAGCGGACCTTGTTCAGCTTCCACTTGATCTTGAAGAAGCCGGCGCCGGCCTGCGTGAAGGTGGTCGGGACGGTGACGCCGATGATCGCCTCGTCGCCGTTGACGGCGGCGATGCGCACGGTCTGGCCATAGTCGTCGTCGGTGTGGACGGCCTGATTGTAGGAGTGGTCGAGCTGGCCGGAGGGGTTCACGCCGACGTGCCCGCAGGTGAGGTCGACGCTCGTCGCGTTGGGGATGGTCACGCCGGAGACCGTCTGCGCGGCGATCGTGCAGGAGCGCTCGATCGACCAGGCTCCGGACTGGAGGGCGGAGACGTCGACGTTCTGCGTGCCGAGCGCCTGGTAGATCGTCTTGGCCTCGTAGCGGCCGCCGGAGGGGTTCTCGACCGCCGGCAGGGTGGCGCCGGTGCGGGCTCCGGTGTACTTGTTGTGGCCTGCGGTATGGAAGGACATCCCGGCCCAGGGCGCGGACTGGAACTCCCAAGTTCCGATGTTGTTCACGTTGCCGGCGAAGGCCTCGGTGGCGAGGGAGGACAGCCACGAGCCGATGCTCTTCTCGGCGTCGTTGGCGAGCTTGATGTCGACGCTGCGCACGCCTGCCGCGGCGATGAGGATGTCGAGCGTGCCGGTGTCCTTGTCGTAGGTCCACATGTCGAGGTCGCGCGTGTACTCGATGCCGTTGACGGTGACCGACTCGATCGTCGCGTCGGAGATCGACTTGCGGGCGGCCTTGTCGCGGGCGAGCGCGATCTGGGTGTCGGGGGACGAGACGTCGACCGAGGCGGTTCCGGACTTGGCCGCGCTGCCGTCGACGTTCTCGGCCTCGACCTTGACGGGGAAGGTGTTCACCGCGCCCTTGTCGGACGTGGCGTAGAGGAGCTGGATGCGGGAGGAAGCGACCTTGTACTCGCCGGCCGAGTTCTTGACCGTGTACTTCTTGGGCACGTACACGAGCCCCGTGGCCGCGTCGAACTTGAAGCCGCGGCGCATGGCGGCGTCGGCGTTGTTCTCCGAGGCGCCCCAGTCGGCCAGCGTCGCGCCCGAGATGTCGGAGCCGGCGCGGCCCACGAGGTAGTCGGACGAGTCGTCGAGGTCGTACAGCACGGCATGGCTCACGGCGTTGGATTTCAGCGCGTCGCTGTAGTCGCCCATGCCGTCGCCGTCCGCGTCGGCCCACAGGCCGTCGAGCGTCGGCGATGCGGCCTTGGCGGAATCGATCGTGGTGGTGGTGACGGTCAGCACGTCGCGGCGCTCGAACTTGTCGAGGCCCGAGAGCGATTCGTCCAGGTTGGCCTTGATGTAGGCCTTGTCCGAGGCCTCCTTGGCCAGCTTGGCCGAGGCGTCGGTGGCGACGGCCTCGAGCGCCGCCGAGCCGTTGGAGCCGTCTTCGTAGAACGCGCACGTCACGGTGGTGTCGGTCTCGGCCTTGAAGGTGGCGCGCCCGTCCACGACGTCGACCTTGGAGGCCGCCGAGCCGTCCGTCCCGAAGGTCGCGATCGAGTCGGCGAACCAGCCGTCGTCGGCCGTGACCTCGACGGTGACGTTCGACCCCTTGTCGACCTGGACCGTGTCGCTCTCGGCGTCCTCGCCTGCGACGGCGAGATGTCCGTGCTCGCCTGCGGCGAGGGTCACGGTGACGGTCTCGGGTTCTGCCGCCGTCTCGGCCCATGCGCTCGGCACGGCGGGGGCGACCAGGCCGAGCACCTGGCTCAGGGCGAAGACGATGGACAGGGCGCCCACGCCGAGGCGCCCGAGCGCCGCGCGGGCGGTATGGCTGCCGCTGCCTGTCTGCTTCATCTCAGCATCATCCTTTCCATGTCCTTGGCGCCGGCCGGGAGGTCCCGGAGCGGCGCCCGTAATCTGAGATATGTTACCCAGCCGGTTGCCGGTCTACACCGGTGACCGCCCGGACTTTCCAAACGGGAAGTGCACCTCCCCTTGCTCCTACGCCCCCGCGCCGCCTTGGGATGCGTCCCGGTAGTCGCCCTAGGGCGAGGTCTTGAGGCCGAGCAGGTAGTCGGCCGACACGTTGAGCGTCAGCGAGAGGCGCACGATCGCGTCGAGCGTGGGCGTGCGCTGGCCGTGGAGCGTCCTCGAGATGACCGCCTCGGACACGCCGGAGAACTCCGCGAGCTTCCTGGCGGTCATGGCGCGCCCCTCGAGCGCCGCGGCGAGCCGGCGCTGGCAGGTCGCGCGCAGCGCCGGGTTGATGTCGAGCTCGGCGAGGGGGATGTTGCCGTCCCCGTCGCGCGTGACGGCGGCCATGGCCTACCGCTTCCCGCCGCGGCGCCGCGAGCCCGTGCGGCCGGCGCTCCCGCCCGGCTTCTCGCCCCGGCAGAACTCGACGAACCCGGTATAGGGCGCCGTTCCGAGCTTCGCGTCGGTGTCGAACGTGCCGCTGCCGTCCTTCTTCGACAGGCCGGTGAGGTGGACCGTCCCTCCCGACAGGATCGACTTGGCCTGCGACTTGGTGAGCTTCCTGCCGTTCTGGACGATGTTGAGCTTCACGCCGCAGCCCTGGAGCAGCCGCCAGCCCTCCTCCTTGCCGGCCCATTTCGACGACGAGCACTGCCACTGCCTGCCGCTGCGCGACAGCACGATCGGCGCTCCGCAGGCCGGGCACCGGCACAGCTCCTCGCGGCCGGACACGGCCGCGGCCTGCGCGGGGTCGAAGCCGCGCTCGAGGTCGGACACGACCGCGGCCGTGTAGCCCTCGATGCCGGAGAGGAAGTCGGACAGCGACCCCTCTCCCCGCTCGACGTGCGACAGGGACAGCTCCCACTTCGCGGTGAGCTCGGGGGTCTTGAGCGAATCGCACACGATGTCGATCAGCGTCTCGCCGCGCTCGGTGGCGGAGAGGGTCTTGCCGCGGCGGCGGATGTACTTCGCCTCGATCAGCTTCTCGATCATGCGGGCGCGGGTGGCTGGCGTTCCCAGGCCGCCCGAGTGCATCGAATCGTCCTCGATGGCAGCCTTCAGCTCGCGGTCCTCGATGGACCGGCCGGCGTGCTCCATGGCCGACAGCAGCGTCGCGTCCGTGTAGGGCTTCGGCGGGGTCGTCTTGCCGTCCTTCACGCGAACGTCGCCATCGGCGACGGTGAAGGAGTCGCCCTGCTCGATGTCGGCGGGGATGTCCTGCGCCTCGTCGTCCTCGTCCTCGGCGGCCTTGCCGCCGCCCGCAAGCGCGGCACGGCACGCCTCGTCCACGGCGATCCAGGAAGCGTCCGTGACGGTGCTTCCCGAGGCCGTGTAGGCGTCTCCGTTGATCTCGCCCTCGACCTTGGCCTTGAGCTTCGTCGCGGGGTCCATGGTGGCGGCCATGAGGCGGCAGCAGATGAGGATGGCCACGGAGCGCTCTGCGCCATCGAGCTTGGCCATCTCCTTGGTGTCGAGCAGCGCCGTGGGCAGGATCGCGCCGTGGCCGTGGACCTTCGAGTCGTCGGCCACGCGGGCGACGTCGGAGCGCGACGCGTCGAACCCGGCCGCGGCGGCCTCGCCGACGATTCCCGGCACCGCGATGGCCGAGAGCACGCGGGCCGTCTCGGGGATGTCGGACTCGCCGATGTAGCGGCTCTCGGTCCTGGGATATGTCGCCAGCTTCTTCTCGTACAGCGTTTGCAGCGCGTTCAGCGTTTCCTCCGCGGTGAGGCCCGCGCGCGTCGATGCGTCGCGTTGCAGCCCGGTGAGGTCGTAGAGCTTGGGCGCGCGGCACTTCTCCTGCCTGCGCTCGACCTTCAGGATCGCGCACTGCGACCCGACGGCCGCATGGGCGCGGCGCTCGGCCTCCTGACGGGTCTTCAGCTTCTCGCCGGCGAGACGCACGTGCGCCGTCCTGCCGACCGAGCACTCCACCTGGAAGAAGGGGACCGATTTGAAGTCGCGGATCGCGCGGGTCCGCTCGACGACCAGCGCCAGCGTCGGGGTCTGGACGCGGCCGGCGGACAGGCGCGAGCCTTCGTAGAGGCACGATAGGGCGCGCGAGGCGTTGAGGCCCACGAGCCAGTCCGCCTTGGCCCTGCCCTCGGCGGCGTCGGCGAGGCCGTCGTAGTCGGAGAGGGGCTTGGCGTGGGCGAGGTCGGTCCGCACCTGCTCTGGCACGAGCGAGGTGGACCAGAAGCGACGGACGGGCTTCTTGCAGCCGGAATGGGTCCAGACGCGCCGGAAGATGCCCTCGCCCTCGCGGTCGGCGTCGCAGGCGTTCACGACGAGCTCCACGTCGGCGCGGTCGAGCAGCCCTTTCAGGACCTTGTACTGCTCGGGCGCGGTGACGCTCCACCTCCACCGCTCCGGGATCATGGGCAGCTGCGACATCGACCAGTGGCCGGACCACTGCGGGTAGTTCTGGGGGAAGTCGAGGTCGATGATGTGGCCGCGGCACCAGCTGATGAGGTAGCCGCCGCCCTCGATATAGCCGTCGCGGCGCTCGTGGGCGCCGACGGCGTCGGCGATGCCGCGCGCGACGGACGGCTTCTCGGCGATGATGAGTGTAGGCATGCCGCTCCCCCCTACTCGGAGAAGGAGACCGAGCCGGCGGCCATGTCGGCCACGCCTCGGTAGGTCTTCTGGCTCGAGGGCATCCAGACGGTGAACGTGACCGTGCCGTCGTCGTTGTGCGTCACATGGTCGCGGGAGAACAGCGCGGAATCGGCATCGGCGCCGCCCTCCTTCTCCGCGGCGAACGCGCGCCATGCGTCCATGAGCGCGCCGGCGCAGGAGTCGCCGATATACTTGGCGGCCTGCTCGGTGTCGGTGATGGCGAAGGTCTTCTTGGGCGCCGCGGCGCTCTGCTCGGTGGCGTCGGCGTCGGCCGCCGTGTCGGCGCGCGAGTCGATCTGGTCCTGCGCGAGGTCGTCGTTCACGCCGTCCACGCGCTCGAGCAGGGGGAAGACGGTCCAGGTGCCGTCGGCGTAATGCGCCGAGTAGCAGTCGCCGGTGCCCTTCACGCGCATGAACACGACGGTGCCGTTATCGGTGGCCTGGGGCTTCTTCTTGATCGAGACCGTGATCTCGTCGAGCCCGTAGCCGTTGGCGCGCATGGTCGAGGCCACGGCGTCGCAGAAGCTCTCGCGCTTGGTCGCGGTCATGCCCGAGAGCTTGTCGAAGCCCTCGAACCGAACGCCGGAGGTCTCGGACGGGTCCGGCGACGCCTCGACTTTCTTCTCGTCGCCCGCCTCCTTCCCGTCCTGCTCGTCGCCCCCGGCGGCGCTGCCGCCATCGACCGCCTCGGTGGCGTCCTGCTTGCCGCCCTCGTCGCCCGCGGTGCCCGTGCGGGAGCACGAGGCGGCGTCGAGGCCGAAGCCCAGCGCGATCACGCACGCCAGCGCGATCAGGCCGTAGGCCAGCTTCCTCTTGGGGTCGTTCTCGTTGGCCGGGTTGAACCTGTCGGTCATGTTCATGTTCGTTTTCCCTTTCGTTCATTCGATGGGCTAGAGGATGCTGCCGCTGTTGACGGACGAGCAGACGCGCTTGCCGCCCCATTCGGCCTTCCAGCTCGAGCTGCCGGGGTTGCCGCTCCTGTAGAAGCGCGACCTCTCCACCTCGAACTCGATGACGTTCTGGCCGTTCGAGTGCCCCCACTTGTTGCATCCCTGGTCGTTGGGGTTCTTCGCGTCGGCGATGACGCACTTGATCACGGTGCCGTCCGACAGCGTGAAGTCGACCTTGTCGCCGACGCGCCCGTACGTCGTCGTGCAGGCGATCAGGTAGCGGCCATTGTAGGTCGCGATATCGTCGTCGTACTTCGCCCCGGCGAGCGACCACTTGGAGTGGACCGCCGCCTGCGACGTCCCTGCCGCCCACGCGGTGTCACGGCCGTTGACGTAGCAGCCGCGCGGGGTGTAGAAGGTGACGGAGTACCCGCCGTTGCCGTACTGCTCGGGAATGGTGACGCCCGCCCCTCCGGTCGGACGCAGGATCGTGTCCCAGGCGTCGTTCCAGTAAGACCCCAGCGAGACCTCGTCTCCCGACGAGTCGCCGTCGGCGCCGTCGAGGTCTTCGTGCGCGCCGTAGTCCTTGCCGTCGCCGGCATAGATCTCCGTGTGCTGCTCGGTGTTGATGAGGATGTCGCCGCGTTGCAGGGAGTCCATCTTCCCGTCCCACTCGACCTTCTCGAAGCCCGCCTTGAGCAGAGGTTCCGCCATGGTGGAGGTGGTGAACGGGTACGTACCCAGCTGCTCGGTCGTGCAATAGCCCGAATCGACGAGGCAGTAGTAGACGAACGACGAGCAGTCCATGTTGGGGTTGTGGCAACGCGTGGACTGCGAGTACCCGATGGAGTCATCGTCGACGTATCGCTGCGCCTGGGCCAGGTAGCCCTCGGCGCTGCCGCCGGAAGAAGATGTGGCGGCGCCGCCGATGACCGCGCTGAGCAGTGACATCCCGACTAGGCAGATAACCGCGGTGCCGCCCACCGCGGCGCCCGCCGCGGCCACGCCGCGCCAGCCGAAGACGGTGTTCGTGACGGTCGCCTTGGTGCGGCGCAGCTGCATGAGCTTGCCGCGGATGCCGGAGGTGTTCGTCCCGGCGAGCCGGCCCGCCTTGGCGCCGAGCCGTCCCGCCTTGTTCTCGAGCCGCTTCTGCCTGAGGTTGATCCAGCGCCCGAGCAGGGACTTGTCTGACATCCCGGCGCGTCGCATGGTGTCGGCGCGCTTCCTTCTGTGCTCGAGCTGGTCGAGCACCTTTTCCTGCTTGGCGAGGGCCTTCTTCGATTTCGCATCCCAGCGGGCCATGCGCCTGCGGGCCCGTCCCGCCGGCAGCCTGTCGGCGACGGCCTTTCCCTCGCGGTACAGGTTGCGCGGGTCGGCCTGGGTCATCGCCGCGTTGGCGACGGTGTCGGCGGCGCGCGCCCCCTCGTCGGCGACCTGGGCGTTGCCGTCGGAAAGGCCGATGGCCGCGCTCACCTCCAGCGCCGCGCGGGGGCTGTGCAGGACGCCCTTTGCGGCTCCATTGGCCGCGCCCCTCGCCGCCCCCTCGGCGGCTCCCTTCGCCGCGCCGAGGGCGTTGCCGACGGACTCGCTGACGCGGTCCTTGAACACGGACCTTGCGGCCTCCCCGCGCGTGAGCTCGGGGAGGGCCGATTCCTTGTAGGGCGCGACGGCCCGCTGCCTGTACGCGGGGCCGTCGTGCTGCACGGCATACTCGAGGGAGGAGTGCTTGACCTTCTCCATCTCGAGCGGGCTCGCCTTGTCGGTGACGGTGGGCTTCTCGTCTGCCATGGCTCGGGTCACGCTACCCGCGGCGGGCGCCGCCGCCGCGCCCGTCCTCGTTGGAGTACTGGATCAGGTCGTCGAGCTTGGTGGTCACCATGCGGTAGATGGCCGAGTCCGTCGGGATGCGGTTCTCGAACGGGATGATCTTGCCGCCGGCGACCAGCAGGCCCTCTCCGGGCCCGGCGTTGCGCATCATCGCGACCTGGCGCTCGGAGAGCTTGATGACCTCGCCCAGCGCCGCGGCGTCCGATGCGGACTGGCCGAGCAGCACCAGGAAGTCGGAGTTCGCCAGCATCAGGCGGCTCTTCTCGTTGTTGATGATGCGCTCGATGTTCTGCGTGATGCCGGTCGGGATGGCTCCGTACTTGCGCGAGCGGGTCCAGAGCTGGTCGAAGTACGAGATCGCGTAGTCGTTCTCGAAGAGCAGCTGCATCTCGTCGATGAACACCCAGGTGCGGACGTGGCGCTCGCGGTTGCGCACGATGCGGTTCCACGTCTGGTCGAGCAGGATCAGCAGCGCCAGGCCCTTCATGTTGTCGGCGCAGTCGCGGATGTCGTAGACGACGAAGCGCTTGTGCGTGTTCACGTTGGTCGGGTGGTTGAACAGCGAGGCCTGGCCGGTGACGTAGCGCTCGATGGTGACGGCGAGCATGCGTCCCTCGGGCTCGGGCTGCTGGTTGAGCATGTTGTAGAAGTCGATCAGCGTGGGGATGTCGCGCTGGTCGTGGGTGGCGAAGTAGCGGTCGTAGATGCGCGAGACGCAGCGGTCCACGAGGGTCTTCTGCATCGGCGAGAGGTTCTTGGCCATCATCTCGACCATCGACATGATGGCGTCGACCTTCATCGCGAGCGGCTGTTCGCCCTCCACGAGCTCGAGATCGAACGGGTTGATATAGGTATGCGAGTCTCCGGAGATCTGGACGACCTCGCCGTCCATCTCGCGCGCGACGTTGATGTACTCGCGCTCGGGGTCGAGCACGATGACCTCGGCGGCGGGGTCGGTGAGAAGCGTCCACAGGATCGTGTTCTTGGCCGTCACCGACTTGCCGCGGCCCGGCTTGCCCAGGATGAAGCCGTTGGGCGCGACGGCGTCGCGGCGGTTGTAGAAGATGAAGTTCTTGGACGTCTGGTTCTGGCCCATCCACATGCCGCCGCGCTCCATGAGCTCGACCGACGTGAACGGCACGAGCGCCGCGAGCGGGGCGGTCGTGAGGTTGCGTACGTAGGGGATGTCGCAGCGGCCCGTGGGCAGCATCGCGGCGAAACCCTGTCGCTGGAGCTTCACGAGGGGCACTGCGCGGCAGGTGAATCGGCGGAACACGTCCTGGATGGCCCCGGAGTTCTCGTCGCAGTCCTCGAGCGAGTCCGCCCAGGTCATGGTGGTGCAGGTGAGCGACCACATCTTCTGGTCGCGGCTCACGAGGTCGTCGCGCAGGTCGCGGGCGTTCTCCATGGCGTCCTGGAGGTTGGTCGGCAGCATCTCGTCGGTGATGTACATGGTCTGGGAGTGCTTGAGCACGTAGTCGGACTTCTGCACCTTGAGGTCGGTGTTCATCGACTCGATGGTCTCGATGGCGCGCGACTGCTCCCAGCTCGTCATGTCGAGCGTGATCACCTGGTTGATGGGCAGCTCCGCCAGGCTCGAGACCATGTCGGAGCGCACCGAGCCCGCCCATTTCTGGAGGTAGAGCGCCTGGCCCGTGACGCCGTTCCATGAGATATGGGTGTCGTCGATCTTGGTGAGGTCGGCGGGCGCGACGAGGTCCTTGGTGGTGTAGCCGAGCTGGATGGCGCTCACGCCGTGCTCGTCGGTGACCTTCAGGTCGTCGAACGAGACGAAGCCGCGCGGGTCGCGCGGGTTGGTGATCGAGTCGATGATGCGCAGAAGCTCGTTTCCGCGGACCTCCTCCGAGTTGACCCCCATGTTCTTGAGCGAGCGCATGACCTGCTCGGTCGCGCGGGCGAGCAGTGGGGACGCCTGCTCGCTGGTCGGCGCCTCGACGGTCACGATGAACAGCCGGCGCCTCTCGACGTTCTGCTGCGTCTCGGCGACCTTGCTCTCGATGATCTGGTTGATGTCGCGGCGGAAGCGGTTGCCGGCGTAGTCGCCCTCGACGGGCGGCAGGAAGGTGTCCTCGCGGAACGCGTCTCGGTCGATGACGCGGCACAGGATCTTGACCTGGAGGTGCACGGTGTTGTCGAACGTGTTGAGAAGTTCGGACCAGTTCTCGTAGATCTCGCGCTGCTCGGACTCGCGCGCCGCCTGGAAGCTGGCGTCCTGGAATTCCACGACGCGGCTGTAGACGCCCTGCTGGAGCTTGACGGTGCCGTCCTCGCACAGAAGCTCATAGCCGAGCGCGTCCTGCGTGCACTTGTCCGCGCGCAGGACGAGGGTGCCAGGGTAGTCCTCGGTCGGCAGAAGGCGCTTCATGCCCTTCTTCTTTCCCGCCTTCTCCGCGGCGCGCTCGCGGCGCTTTCGGGCTTTCGCGGCCTTCGCGTTGAGCTTCTGCTGGCGGCGGGCGTCGCGGCCCTCGGCGCGGACGTCCTCGCGGCTCTCCTCGCGCTGCCCGCGCTGTCCGCGGCCGTCCGCGTCATCTGCGCGGCCCGCGTCGCGGTAGTCATTGTAGGGGTCGCGGGCCGGCTGGGGCGCAGGCTCGCGGTATGACGGTGCGCTCGGGCGCGCCGGGGTCTGGCTCTGGCGGCAGTAGTCCTCGTAGGGGTCGCGCGAGGTGTCCGCATATGCGTTCTTCCCGTAGGCGTAGGCGTCGGACTCGCCGGATGCGGCGGGCTCCCCGTAGGGGTCGCGGGCGGCAGGGCCCTGCCCGCCACGGCCCGGGGTGGGGCGGTAGTAGTCCTCACATGGGTCGCAGGCCGGTTGGGGCGCAGGCTCGCGGTATGCCTGCGCGCTCGGGCGTGCCGGGGCCTGGCGGTAGTAGTCCTCGTAGGGGTCGCGGGCGGGGGATGCCGGGGATTCGGCGGCCTCCTCGCGGCCGTATGCGAACGGCGGCTCCGGGCTCTGTGAGACCTGTGAGACCTGCTCGTGGGCCCCGCGGGCGGCCGGCTGCGGGGCCGCGGACACGGGGATGTCCTCAGCTCGGTATGCCGGCGAGGGCGCAGGCGCCGCGGGCGGCGCGGACTGGATGGCGGGCATGGTCGCGGTGGCGGTGGCAGACGGCGCGGGCGCGGCCAAGGGCGTGCCGCAGTAGGGGCACACCGCGGTGCCGTCCACGAGCTCGCAGTTGCAGTTGGGGCAGATCATGTGAATTTCTCCGTTTTCTCTATGCCTCGGCCTCGGCGTCGGCCTCCAGCGCCGCCGCCTTCTCCGCTTTGGTCTCCTTCTTGGGCCTCTTGCCGGCTTTCGCCTTGGCGGAGACGCGGTCGCCGTGCGGCGAGAGCGTCGGCGCGGCGAACAGGGCGACCTTCGGCCAGTCGCGGTCGGCCTTCCAGATGGCGAACCACTGCTCGAACTTGAGGTCGTGGATGCGCCCGAGGCCGACGAGCCCGATCGCGCCGCAGACGGACATGATCAGCATCAGCCACAGCGTGTTGATCTCGGTGAACGACGAGATCGCCAGCCCCATGCCCGCGGCGGTGATCGCGATGGCCGCTCCGGTCGCGACCTGGCGGTACGTGAAGCCGAACAGCGGCCTGGCCTCGTAGTCCTGGATGTCCTTGCGCAGGATGATCTCTACCATCAGCCCATCGCCCCCATGATCGTGTCCGCTATATGCTTGGATTGCCCACACAGCGCCGAGAAGCCGAAGCATCCGGCCATGGACGCGAGCAGCGAGACGATGGTCCAGACCGAGTCATCGATGCCGGCATTCGGCTTGGTCGCCAGAAGCGACCCGGCGGCCGAGAAGCAGATCCCGGCGAAGGCGATGATCGTTATGAGGATCGCCGCCTGAAGGCACACGCCGGCGAACTTCTTGAAGTACCCGATGCCGGACGGCCTGGTCTCGCGCGTCGTGAGCATCACGAGCGGGAAGCCGGCGAAGGCCGTCATCAGGTAGATCTCGAACATGCGGGTGATGGTGAGCGTGAGGACCTTGATCAGGCACAGGCCGGTCGAGACGAGGATGACCATCGACACGAGCGCGTAGCCGACCGACCACGCGAACTGGCTGTACCTGATCTCCATCATGGAGAGCATGAAGGAGTTGAAGCCGACGCCGCCGATCTGTCCGGCCGCCAGCGTGTCGGAGACCTTGTTGGCGACCCACAGGAAGACCTCGTACACGCCGCCGCACAGCTGCACGGTATGGCTGATGAGGACCATGACGAGCGAGAACTTGACGATGATCCAGACGTAGTTGCCGGCCATCGAGAAGTGGTCGCCGCGGTTGGTCGAGACCTCCTTGGAGAACTCGAGAAGGGCCCACACGCACGCGAGGCCGAGAAAGCCCACGCAGATCGGCTGGATCACCTTGACCGAGACGTCGGCGGCCGCCGAGTACATCTTGGCGAAATCGGACCCCTCGCCGGTGAAGTCGAGCTTGAGCAGCCCCGACGACGAGATGCATTGCAGCATCGCCTCGCCGCAGTCGACGCAGAAGCTCGCGATGCCCTCGGCGGTGCTGTAGACGAAATAGGAGACCCAGGGCCCTGCGTTTACGACATCGAAACCCGGATACTCCCCGCAGGCGCCCATCATGAGGTCGTCGTCGGTCCACATGGTGTTCGTGGTGATGCTGGAGTCTTTCTTGCGGTCCTTGATCGCCTGGTGGTAGTCGTCCTTGTATTTCGCCTCGAAGCTCTCCTTGGAGGTCTCCACGGCCAGGGCCGGCGATGGGCAGGCCAGTGCGGCCAGGGCCGGCGCGACGAGCGCGAGCGCCAGCACGGCCGCGAGCGCGGCGCGCAAGGGGGCAGAGGGCCCCGCCGCGCGCCTATCTTTTCCCGTTAGAGCAGTCATATGGAGTTCCCTCCGTCGTCCCTACATCGTGGGGAAGGTGAGGTAGCTGCCGCCGACCAGGCCGATGGCCGCCATGGCGCCGCCGAGGGCGATGACCCAGACCGCGCCCTCCTGGGCCTGCGCGTCGTGGGCCTTGCCGCCGGAGACCCAGCGGAAGACGCCCACGGCGGCGGTGATTCCGCCGACGAAGGTGAGGATCTGCCACAGATAGTTCAGGAGCTGGTTGAAGAAAGCCATATGGGGTTTTCCCTTCTGATTCGCGGCGCCGCCCGTGTGGCCTTGGCGCCCTGTTTGACCCGCCGCGGCGGGTGAGATATGACGACCGGCGGGGTCTCCCCCGCCGGGGGCCTCCTACATGAAGAACTCGGGGTCGAAGAACGAACGGGCCTCCTCGATGCGCCAGCGCATCTCCTCGACCTCGGCGCGGTGCGCGCGCTCGCGCTCGCACTTGCGGTCCCAGTTCCAGTCGTCCAGGTTGAACTCGCCGACCTCGCGCAGCTCGTGGTAGCGCGGGTGGTCGATCGTCCTGTACTTCTTGTCGAGGAACGGGAAGGCGTTCTTCACGAAGACGATGCAGTCGTCGCCGCCGAACTTCTCGGGGTTGTTGCCGAGGTCGGCGGCGGCCATGAGCTCCTTGCCGATCTTGTTCTCGCTCTCGGACCATGATCCCTGCCGGCCGTGCGACTCGCTGCGGTTGCGGACGGTGGCGGTGAACTTGCCCAGGCGCTCGGAGATCTTCTTGTTGGTCTCGAGGTCGCAGCGGCCGAGGAACAGCGTCGTGTCGCAGTTGCCCTCGATGATGTCGGCGTTGTCCTTGTACATCTTCTTGAGCTGCGTGACCGATTGCAGGATGGCCGTGATGTAGATCCAGCGCGAGCGCAGGGTCGCGATCTTGACGTCGAGGTCGGGGATGCGGCCGATGTTGGCGAGCTCGTCGAGGATGCAGTTGATCGGGATCTTGCAGTGCGAGCCGGGGTTCCTGTCGGCGATGGCAGTGTTGACGTCGAACAGCTGGTAGAGCAGCATCGCCAGGATGAAGTTGAACGTCTTGTCGGTGTCGGACATGACCAGGAAGAACGCCGTGCGCTCCTCGCCGATCATCTCGAGCTCCAGCTCGTCCTCGCTGAAGAACTCGCGGACCGCGGAGACGGCGAACGGCGCCAGGCGGACGTTGCACGACGCGATGACCGAGGCCTCGGTCTCCGGCGATCCGGAGGTCGACTTGAAGCCCTTGTACTGCTTGATGACGAAGTACTCCTCGGAGGCCTGCGCGGCCGCCTCGTCGCCGCCGTGGTTGGCGACGATCCATTCCTCGAAGCCCTGGAAGCCGTCCTCGGCGGTCGTGCCGAGCATGATGATGTCCAGCGGGGTCTTGGTCTGGCTGGGGTTGTCCTTGCCGGCGAGCTGGAGCAGGTCGAGCATCTGCGGGAACGTCTGGTACTGCGGCTGGTCCGCGTAGAAGTAGAAGAGGTAGCCCATCAGCGCCATGTACAGCTGCCTCTCGGCCTTGACGAAGAAGTCCTCCTTCTCGGCCTCCGCGTTGCCCGACGTGTTCTCCACCAGCAGGTTGACGATCTGCATGATCGACGTGGAGTCCTGGAGGTAGAGCAGCGGGTTGTAGTGCATCGATTGGTTGATCTGGTCGGGCTTGGTGTTGACGACCTTGAGCTTGTAGCCGTGGCGCAGGAAGAAGTTGCCGTACTGCTTGAGCGTGTCGCCCTTGGGGTCGGTCGTCACGATCGAGCTGTTGAGCTGGAGAAGGTTGGGGCCGACGAAGTTGAAGGTCTTGCCCGAGCCGGAGCCGCCGAGCACGTAGACGTGCTTGTTGCGCTCGAGCGCCGGGTCGGGGATCTTCGACATCTGGAGCTCGGCGCGCTCGGACAGGATGATGTTGTCGTCCTCGATCTTCTCGACGTAGTCGGGCTTGGGGTTGGCGACCTTGTTGGTCATGCCGAGCTTGGCCTTGATGAAGTCCTTCGGGTTGTTGCGGGCGAAGCGCATCGCGTCGGCGGTGCGCTGCGGGATGCGGATGGGCACGCGCTTCACGGTCGAGACGTGCGCGAACTGCTGCATCTCGTCGTCGCGCGCCCAGCGCTGGTTGCCGTACTCCTCGCCGCGCAGCTTCTTCTGCTCCTCGCGCTCGCCGGTCCAGTCGTATTTGGTCATGGCCACCAGCGCGATGGCGCCGAAGGCCAGGAAGAAGAACGGCATCGTGCGGGAGTCGAGGTAGAACGGGTCTTGCAGGATCACGGCCCACTCGGCGACGGTGTGGTTGGAGCCGACGGTGAGCGGGTTGTCGATGAACCAGGCGGCGATGCGGTTGAACATCCAGCCGCACAGCGTGCCGCCGAGGATGAGATAAAGGAATCCCTTGAGGGTGCGCATGGGCTACTCCTCCTCCGCGGTCTCGCCGCCGTCGGGCGCCGCGGCGCGGTGGTAGTGCTTGCCGCCCTCGGCCTCGTCGCCGTCCTGCCCGCCCGCGGCCTCAGCCATGGGCATCGACAGGGCGAAGAACGTCTTGAGGCGCATCGAGGCGCTGTCGAGCACGCGGTCCGCGATGGCCCTCCGCTCGGAGCGGGCGGGCGGGAACATGGCGAGGAACCCGTCGAGCTCGGCGATGGGGTAGGACCAGCGCGAGGCCGACAATTTCATGTAGTCGTAGTCCATGTTGGCCATGGCGCGGTCGAGGTAGCTTTGCTCGCCGTCCACGTACTGGTTGCCCTTGATGGCGGCCTCGAGCGCCGCGCATCCGTGCGGGTCGGACGGGGCGGTGCGGGCGCATAGCAGGACCTCGTGGACGTCGAGCGGGTTGACGCGGAAGCCGTCATGGCCCTCGCCGCCGTCGCGGATGGATGCGAGCTCGCCGTCGAGCGCGCAGTACCCGATGACGCAGGCGAGCAGCCGGCGCTCCGCCTGCTCGAGGTATTCCCTCGTGTAGCCGTATTCGCGGGCGGTCTCGGGGTATTCGCTGCGGTAGGCGGACGAGGAGATCGGCGAGTAGTATTCGGGGCTGTCGCCGAACTCGAGGATGCCGGCGGCGTCGTATCTGAACGTGTCGGAGCTGCCGCGCGCGACGATCTCGTCGGCCATCGTCGCGCACGAGGCGGCCAGGGTCTCAAGGTCGATCATCGGTGCATCCCCTCGTTGCGCGCGGGCATGGAGGGCTGCATCTTGCTCTCGGCGATCTTCTTGGCCGCCTTCGTCTGTCCGACGGGGGACTCAGGCGAGGCGGCCCGGGAGTTTCCCAAGGCCTCGCTGAGCAGTGCGGCGTTTTTCTCGGCGGCCGCGGCCTGCTTCGGGTCGATCTTCTTCTTGTTCTCGGAGATGAAGCAGCCGCGGTCGATGGCGGCCTCGAGCACCATGCCGGGCGCGGCCGCGAACGCGGCCCCCTCGGCCTTCATCTCGTTGTAGAACTCCTTGGCTCCGTCCGAGCCGGTCTTCCAGAGCTCGGGTCCCTGGGTGGCGTCGACTTCGGCGCTGGCGACGGGGCGGCCGTTGCGGGTGCATTCGAAGGAGGCCTTGTTCTCGTCGTCCGGGTCGAGGGTCACGCGGTACTGCTCTCGGGAGTGGCCGCCGGCCGACCCGACCCAGCTGTTGCGGCCGTCGCCGGTGCGCTCGAACTCCCAGTTGATGCCGTTGCGCTTGAAGGCGCGGGGATAGCGGTTCTGGTCGTCGCGCTCGATGCCGCGCGCGCACTCCTCGAGCTCCTTGCGGTCCATGCCGAAGGACTCGACGCCGATGTTGATGAGCGCCTGGGTCATGATGTCCATGTCCCGGCCCTGGATGCCGATGGAGACCGCGGGACTTCCGTCCATGGGGTTGACGGTGTCGAATACGGAGAACTTCACTCCGTGGTTCATGAGTTCGCGCTTGAGCTTCTGGATGTCCTCGCGATTGTCGGCGACCGCCCCGGGGAATACCATGGCCTCGCGGTACTGGTCCGGGTTCTGGGCGCGCACGGTCTCGGCGGAGACGATGCCCTTCTCGCCGTGGCCGTCGATCGCGTTCGCGGCCCCGTGCGTGAGGGCGCGGGCGAATCTCGCCGGTATGCGGTCGTTCCTGTTGCCGGCCGCGCGGGCTCGCCGCGCCTGGGCCAGGCCCTCGAGCAGGTACTTGATGATTTCTGAGGCTGATTGCACGGCTGCCGTGCCGGTCCTGAACGCGAGCTGTACCGCCTCGTCTTCTGCTGCCATTTCTTCTGACCCCTTCTGTAGAGCAGGTGTGGATATGGGCCTGCTGGGGTCAGGTGGCGTGGCCGGGGTCGGCGGAAGGTCAGGTGGTGAGGTCGATGCAGTCGGCAGGCCGGACCATCGACGGTGGCATTATAACCAATTGTCTGAGTTTCTATTCAGTCGATTTCCGCCTGTTCGGGATGCAGGCGGGATCGACCCCGACGAGCCTGGCGACGGAGTCGCGCGTTATCTTGCGGTGCCCCCGCTCGGGGGTCCATTGCCTGAGGTCCCCCGACTTGACGAACCTCTTGACGGTCGACGCGCTGACGCCCAGGAAGGCGCACGTCTCCTTGACGGTCAGGAATCTCGGCAGAGCCGCCAGGTCCTCGATGACTGAGCTCATTGCCCCTCCTCGGCATCCATGACGGCGGACAGCGGGAGCTCCGCGTAGAGGCAGAGCTGGACGATCTCGAGCCCGTCGAGCGCGGGCGCGGCGCGCGACGCCGTGGAGAGCCCGAGCAGCCTCAGGACCTTGGGCAGCGGAATCCCCGTGCCGCGGACGATATCGAGAGCCGTGTCGCCGGTTTCCGCGAGCGCCGCGGCGAGGGCGTCCATGTGTATGCCGTCTTGTCTGTTCATGTCGGAAGCCTTCCCGTTCCGTGTTCCGATACCGAAAGTATCCGGGTCGTTACGACCCCCGACGGGAACAGTATAGGAACGGGGAGATGGCGCGCGGTGCGATACTGGGCCGCACGGGGTAGAAAGGCCCCGCGCGTTTCGACACGGAAGGAAGTGATGCGTTCGATGAGGTCGAGGGTTCCGGAGAAGTCCGAGCTGGCGGCGCAGCTCAAGCGCTACCGCTACGATGCGGGGCTGAAGGGCGATGAGGCAGGAGCGGTCATCGGCAAGAAGGCCACGACGGTGTACAAGTACGAGGCCGGGACCCTGTGGGTGTCGCCGGGGGATCTGCGGGCGCTGCTCAACGAGTACGGCGTGAACATGGTCACGGCCTTCACCGAGGTCGGCGACCCGAGGGCGGGCGGCAGGAAGAAGGACGAGTCGGCCCTGCGCTGGCGCAAGATGCGCGCCTACTACGACATGATGGGCCCGGCCAAGCAGAGGACCCTGCTCGACGTCGCGAGGGCGATGGCCGAGGACTTCTGAGCCGTGCGCGTGCGCACATCAGCACACCGGCATATATGCGCATGCGCATATATCTATAGCTGCGCATCTGCGCGAATCAGCCCTTGCGCGGGAGCGCGCGGGCGCACGACGGCGCCTCCGCCTGCACAGGCTCGTCCTCGGCGATGGACGGCGCCCTCATGGCATGGGCGTCGGTGTCGATCCAATGCTCCCCGGTCTCGGGGTCGTCGTGCTCGGCGAAGCGGTGGGCGGCATGCCCGACGTCCTCGAACGGGCTGCGGGTGCTGACGAGGTAGCGGCGGCGCGCCTGGGTGCCTATATGCCCCATGGGCGACTCGATGTCGAACCAGGGCTGTAACATCTTCGGCATCGTGACGCAGCACACGTTGTCCTGCGGGTCGTAGAGGTGGAGCCGGCCGTCCTGCCCGAGCGCGACGGAATATCCCTCGGGCACGGCGACGTAGTTCACGACGCTGCAATGCGTGCGCGACGTGTCGACCTCGTCCATGGTGTAGCCGAGCTGGTGGGGCGGGATGAACGCGTTGTACGTGACGTATTCGGGGTGCTCGCGGATCTGCTCGGGCGTGAAGCACATCTCGACGGCGCCGGGCACGTCGACGTCGCCGGTCATGTAGAAGGTGTCGTAGAGCGTGCCGACTACGGCGATCTCCGCGGTGTAGCCCTCCTCGACCACATGGGTCGAGGCCTCGTGTGCGTTGTAGAGGTCCGACCAGCGCCTCATGAGGTCGCTGGACTTGACGAGCTCGGGGTCGAAGTACCTGTCCCCGGGGCGGTAGATCTCCTTGTCGGGGATGTCGCGCTTCGATTTGAAAAGGCCCATGGTGGTCGCTCCTTGGATGATGGCGCGGCGGTATGCCGCGGCCTGCCGATTATCCGCCCGCGCCGCGCCGTGCGCAATGCGGCCTTCCCGCACGGGAAGCCGGGCGCGGTTCAGGTTCATATATACATATATACCCGAACGCGTACATGCGCATACGCGCATTCGCGCATTTTCTCATTTACGCATATATGCGCAGACGCGGGAACGCGCCTGCGCATCTGCCCGCGCCACGGCCTAGCCGCACGCGAGCGATTCCCAGGAGATGATCTTCACCGTCCGCATCGCCTCGGCATCGGGCAGGGGCTCTTCTTCCGGCTCCTTCTTTTCCTGGCCCCGGATGCGCGCCGGCAGCTCGGAGCCCTGCCCGTCGTAGCCTTCCGGCAGCGCCATGACCTCGTTGACGGTGTCGACGCTCGCGCGCAGGTTCTCCGGGCTGGAGCTCACGTAGATCCTCAGCGTGAAGGAGGGGTCCGTGTGCCCGAGCCAGTTGGACACGGTCTTCGGGTTGACCCCGGACATGATGAGCTCGGTGGCGAAGGTGTGCCGCAGGCGGTGCAGGCCGCACTTCCCGCCGCCTATGCCGAACGTCCGGACGAACGTCCTGAACAGCTGGTTGGCGTATCTCGGCACCATGAACGCGCCGTCGATGTCGCCGACGACGAAGATGTCGTCCGTGAACGGGACGCCGGCGTCGCGGCAGCGGGCCTCCTGCTCCGCCCGTCGGCGCTCCAGCCCCTCCATGAGCCCGTCCGCGATGGGCAGCGCCCTCACGCCGGCCGGGCTCTTCGGCCCCTTGAGGTAGCCGTTGGAGGAGGGCAGGGTGCCGATGGCGCTGGTGATGCGCACCATGCGGCGGTTGAGATCGACGTTCGCCCAGCGCAGGGCGCAGATCTCCCCGCACCTGAGGCCCGCGAACAGGGCGAGCCGCACTATCGCGTCGAGCGGGCCGCGGATGCACGGGAGGGCGGCGAGCAGCGCGTTCTTCTCTTCGGCGGAGAGCGCGCGGGGAAGCGGGCGGTCGTGCTTGGGCGCGCGGATCCTGCGCAGGTCGAGCGGGGGCCGGAGCATTCGGAAGCTGGCGAGCTCCAGGGTGTCCCTGACCGTCCAGAGCATATGGTTCACGGTCTCGGAGCAGTACCCGTCCTCGACGAGCGAGTCGACGTAGAGCTGCACGTCCTGGGCGGTGACCCTGTCCACGGGAATCTCCCCCAGGTCGCCCAGGAGCCTGACGTGGCGGCAATAGCCGGCATGCGTCGACTTCTCGATGGCGCCGACGGCGAGCGCATGGTCGATGTCGTCCCGCCTGAGCTCGCCGACCGTGGGCATGCGGCCCTCCGTCGCCTCGATGGCTTCGGCCCGCCGCTCGTCTTCCGGGTCGCGGGGGAGGTTGTAGAGGTATTCGGCCGCTAGGTGCTCGGCTTCCGCGCGGCTCGCCGCCGCCCCGATCGTGGCCCACTTGCGATCGCCCTTGCGCTCGGCATCGTAGACCGCGCGGTAGCTCATCCTCCATGAACCGCCGCGGCGGGCGAGGGAGACCCTTTCGTAATGCATATTCCTCAATCCTCCTCTTCATCATGGGCGAGCCTGAGCCCGTAGAGCGTGCATCCGGCGCCAACGATGCGCAGCAGCTCGTTCGTGTCGCTCCTGAGGTGTTCCACGTCGCGGCGGCGGCCGTTCTTCTCGAGCAGCAGCCTGGATCCGGCCGAGGCGGCCCAGGAGCGCGGCGCGTCGCCGAGCCATGCCGGCAGCCGCGTCACGGAGGGCTCGGGATATGCGACGAAGAAGTTCGGCTCGCCGATGCTCTCCCGCCAGATTCCGCGGACGGTGACGGTCATGCGCTCCGCATCGAGGTCGTCGGCGAGTATCCCGCAGATCTCGCCGGGCTTGAGGCCGCATCCGAGGGCGAGGCCGATGGCCGCGGCGGAATGCCCCGATCCGCATGTGGCGAGCGCCCGCGCGGCCTTGAGGCCCGCCGGGGGGATCGGGCGCTTCTTCCTGGGCGGCCGGGGAACGTCGAACGGGACCTCGGAGAACGGGTTGGAGGCGCACAGCCCTTCGGCGAGCGCATGCCTGCCGGCGGCGGCGCAGATGGTCTTGAGCCGGTAGCAGCGCACGCGCGAGACGCCGCGGGACTCGGCCGACTCGAGCGCCTGCGCAGCCGAGGCGGGGCTTATCGAGTCGACGGCGAGGCCCGCTATCGCCCCGAGGGCCCTGCATTCCTTTCGATAGTTCGCGACGGTCTTCCTGGCGGCCCCCTTGGCCGCCAGGATCTCGAAGTAGCGGTCCAGCGCCTCGGCGAGCGTGCACGCCTTCGGCCCCGGCAGGGACGCGAGCGCCGCCGCGCGCGCCCCGTCCGCGCTTTCCGCCCGGAACCTCCTTCGCAGCCTCTTGCGCGACGCGTCGATGATGTCAACCTCCCACACGCCGCATCTGAGCTCCCTGACCGATCTTATCCTTGATTCCGGCAACGTGCCGCCTCCCTTCGCATGATGTGGAAACGTGCCTCCCGGATGGCTCGAGATGGCTCCGGGGGCGGTTATTTAGATGGAGACAGGGTAATTCGACCTATCGCCCACATGAACGGCAATTTATGCTTCTAGCAGCGCAGATGTCGGAATGTGTTTGATGATTTGATACGGGATGGTGACGAGATGACCGGAAATGGAACCGCAGGACGTCAGCGTTTCCTGCTGTTCGATGGCTGCAATTATCGCTCCCTCCTATTTACAAACCCCCTGTTCAGGGGGTTTTTTCATTTCTAGGGTGTGGAAACCTCCCGGCACCATGGCTCAAGATTCGACCCAAAGCCGACTATTCCCATGGGCGATTGCCGAAAATGCCCCCAATCGAGTTGTGTTTTTCTCTCCATATGGACCGTTTATGGAGAAAAGCGCCTTCGTTTGCCGTTAATCGCGCAACCCGCGCGTTGAAACTCCCCCTCAGTGGGCATAAAGACCCCCAGGCCGCCGCTGCCGGCGGCTTACCCTCCGAGACGGATGGCTTGGAAAGGAAGGAGCCGGGGTTTGGAAACGGTCAACAGGGTCGTGGTATCGGGGCTCGTGTTCGGGCCCGTGGAGTTCACGGAGCCGGACAGGGGGCCCGCGCATGCGCGCTTCTGCCTGTCCCAGGAGAAGCCGGCGGGCTCGCGCCGCGTGGAGCATAGGTTCCGCTGCGTCGCGTTCGGCCCGGTGGCGATGGCTGTGGCAGCTTCCCTTGCACCTGGCGTCGCCGTGGTGCTCGAGGGGGAGCTTGCCGAGGCGAGGGCGGCGTCCTTTCTCGACGGCCGGCCGCGCAGGGCCGAGACCGGCGGGAAGAGCGAGATCAAGGTATCGACTTTCCTCAAGGTCGACGCGCGCTGATTCCGGTACGGGCCCCATGGCCCGTACCTTTTTCATCCCGCGCATCTGCATAAATACGCATGCACGCATATGCGCATATGCGCATATGCGTAACCGCACATTTCCGTTTTTACGTGTTTGCGCGTTTACGCATCTGCACATCTGGGTAGATACAGCACAGGATGCGGGCGCGGGCCCGCGATGGATGACCATGGAGGGATGGCATATGGGAAGGAAAGAGTCCGCCGGGAATCAGGCCGGCACGGCGAGGATGACGGTCGGCGATAGGTTCTGGGCGCGGCGCATCCGCCCGATCTTCGACGACGGCGACCTCACGCTCGAGCAGAAGTCGGTCTTCTGCTGCATCGTGGCGCGCGACCCCATGTCGGTGGCGATCGAGTGCCCGGCGCGCGACATCGCGGCGGCCGAGGCCGGCCTGCCGCGCCGCGACTACGACGAGGCCCTGGACGCGCTCGAGCGCGGCGGCTACATCGTCGACATCGTGACGCCCTACGGCGAGGATCGGGACGGGGAACTCTGCATGGTCCCGATCCCCGCCGATATCGTGAAGGAGGGGGTGCAGTGCCGTGGGTAGCGCCAAGAGACACGACGCATCGGTGCAGTCCGCCGACCCCACCCGCGACGAGCTCGACGAGACCTTCGAGATCCTGGACCGCGACGGCGCGGTCGTCGTCTTCGGCGGCGACCTCATGGAGCGCGGCTTCGGCATCGTCTCGGCCAAGGCGACCGAGGACACCCGCCTGTCGTCGTCGGCCAAGGGCGTATACGCCTACTTCTGCGCCCATGCCGGCGCGGGCACCCATTCGCTGTTCCCGTCCGTGGACACGATCTGCACCCACCTCGCGATGTCGCGCAACACCTACTACCGCCACCGCCGCACCCTGGTCGAGTGCGGCTACATTAGCGTGCACCAGGGTCGCGCTCAGGGCCGCGGGCGCTATCTCTCGAACCGCTACGTCGTCAATGCCGAGATCCCCGAGGAGCGCCGTTTCGTGCCTGTCGATAACTCGAAATTGGCCGATGCCGCCGCTGTTGAAAACTCGCTTGGGGAAGACGCCGAAAACGAAGTTATCAACAACCCGCAGGATTCACCGTGTACCAAAAATTGGTACACGGGCACCCAAACTAACGTTAGTTTGCAACTAGATTCACCGTGTACCAAAAATTGGTACACGGGCCCAACTGGGGAAACGGTTTCACCGTGTACCAATTTTTGCGACACTAACATAGATGTTGTTAATGATGTTAGTGGGAGAGGGCGCGCGGGCGCGCTGCCGTCTGTCGAAAACTCGGCGGTGTCGAAGGCCGCGGGCGACGCCGTCACGGTCGTGAAGGTCTCAGCGGGAGACGGCCTCGGCCTCGAGACGGAGGTCCCGGTCCCCAACGCCGAGGTGCTTGCCCTCATGCGCATGTCCATCGGCAAGGCGGAGGTCTTCGCCGACGTGGCGGAAGCCTACGCCCGCGCGCTGGCGGACGGATGGACGCTCCAGCGCATCGGCCGCGCCTACGACACCTACCGCCGCGAGTACGCCGCATCCCACGCCGACGGCCGCTACATCATGTCGCTGCCGAAGTTCCTCGCCGCCGGAAACGGCCTGAGGTTCTACGACCTGAGGGCCGACCTCGTCGATTCCGGCGCCGTGGCGGCCGCCGAGGAGAAGGCGGCATCGTCCAAGGCTCCGACGCGCGAGCAGGTCCGCGAGTACGTGCATGAGAAGGGCTACGACGCCCCGGACCCCGACAACCCCGCATTCCGCGTTCTCGACCCCGACGAGTTCTTCGACTACTACGAGGCCACCGGCTGGGTCCGCGCCGGCGGCGTGCCGATCGTCCGCTGGAAGTCGGTCGTGAACACGTGGCGCCGCAAGCCCGCGCCATCGACGCGCGGCCCTCGCAAATCCGGCGGGTCCGGCCCGAAGAGGACCATGAGCGTCGCCGAGCGCGTGGCCGCGGACAGCGATTTCAGCGAATTCAACGACGACTAGCGCGGGCGGAGGGAAACTGAGATGAACGAGACGCAAGCCCCTGCGAGGCCGGTGAAGCCGTCGCTCGAGGAGGTCGAGGCCTACGTCAGCGATCGCGGCTACGATACCCGCGCCGCCGCCAACGCCTTCTACGGCAACTTCTTCTACGCCTACCACGATGCCCGCGGCTGGCGCCGCGCGGACGGCACGCCGGTGGCCGATTGGAGGGCGGAGGCCGATGCATGGCACGAAAAGGGGCCGCACTACCTCGAGCCGGAGCACCGCAGTCCCGGAGCGCCGCCGGCACCGGCTCTGGTTTCGGTTCCGGTGGCGGAACCCGCAGTTCCGATCGTTGCGCCCGCGGTGCCGCCCATGGGAGGCACCCTGCCGCCGCTCGAGATCGCGGACGTCGCGGTCCTCGCCGCGACCGACCCCGAGTTCCATGCGGCGGTCGTCCGCAAGACCGGCATCCCCCCGCGCTTCGCACGCCGCATCGCCGAGGGCGAGGCCGCGCCGGAGCATGCCTACGACATGCGCCTCGCCCGCGGCGGCGGGCTGTACATCTACGGCCCGCGCGGCGTCGGAAAGACCGAGCTGGCGTGCCGCATCGCCTACGACTACGCCGGGTCGCGCCTCGATCCCCGCTTCGGCAACTGGGCATACCGCCCGGTCCCGAAGGGCAGGCCCAAGCACGGCGTCAGGTTCGTCGTCTCGGCCGACCTCATGACCGAGCTGCGGTCGACCTTCGACAAGGGAGGGGACAGCGAGGCGGACGTCATCCGCAGGTACGTGAACGTCCCGGTCCTGATCATCGACGACCTGGGCAAGGACTCCTCGACCCAGTGGGTGCTCGCGAAGCTGTTCCAGATCGTCAACGGCCGCTACGAGGCGGAGCGCGCGACGATCGTGACCAGCCAGTACACCCAGGCAGGCCTCGCCGCCGTGCTGTCGGAGTACGGCCGCAAGGAGGACGCCCTGGCGATCGTCTCGCGCCTGGCCGAGATGACCGAGCGCGTCAAGATCGACGGCCCGGACCGCCGCATGGCGCCCTGCGACGCCGAGGGGGCCGGGCGATGAGCCGCCGGGCCCCGCAGGAGGGGCGTAGCTACGAGCAGGCCCTTTACGCCGTCGTCCTGCTGGTGCCGCGCCTCCCGAGGCCCGAGCGCACCCGGACGGTGAGGGTCCTGCTCGATTTCATCGCCGACCTCTGGGAGCTCGACCGTTCGCGCGTCGATGCCGACTTCGCATCGCTCATCCGAGGCCTTCCGCGATGATATCCGTATGGGTATGCACATGCGCATCCGCACATCTGGGCGCTTGCGTATGCGCATACCCGCACAGATACACACATACGAGGGCGCACGGCCGCGCGCCCTCCCTGAGGGATTGGGGTTTCCCGTGGAGAAGATCGAGGACATGTCCGCCGGTGAGGCCGAGGAGCACATCGCCGCGCTCTACGGCGACGAGCTGTACAGGCTCGAGCTCGACGGCGAGGTCTCGGGCGAGGGCGCCATGCGGTGCGCCTGCTCGCCGGTCCATGACGAGGTGAGGGGCATCTGCGATATGCTGGGGCTGGACTTCACCCGCGTCGACCGGATCGCGACCGGGCGCGCCGGGATGCTCTGGGCGGGCGAGGGGATGCCGCACCGCTTCGACGCGTGCTTCGAGATCCGCGACATCGCGCGGCGCCCGCGCGCCCTGCGGCCCGACGGCGCTTCCCGTTCGGAAAGCCCCGACCCGCACCGCCGGCCCCATCGGTGATCGGCGCTAGCATTTTGCAGAAGGACACGCATGGGCCAGATGCGCCTGGGCAATGGAATGGAGTTTCAAGATGGACAGGCAGATAATCGAGGGCATGCTGGGCGACGCACTCGAACGTGAGATCATCACGGCGAAGATGGTAGACGGGGCGTATCCTCCCGCCGTCGCAGTCGGGATCCTTGACGGCCGCGGCGGCGAGATCGGCTTCGGGCATGGGGAAAGCCAGCTGACGGTGATTCTCCCCGACATCGGGGACTGCGCGCGCTTCGTCGACTCATGCAAGGCCCTCGGCGGCAAGGCGCCGTTGGGAACCTATGGTGGCGAACTTGTCTCGGCGATGGCCCGCGAGCTCGAGCGCGAGGAATCCGCCCTCGCGCTCGCCGCCCTGGAATCCGCCCTTGATGGCGCGAGGCGAGGCGGCTATTGCGTATTCGACCGGGGCATCCACGATGACGTCCCGGACCCCGGCCTGGTCTACCTGTGCTCGACCTACCCGGCGGCCGTCCGCCTGAAGGACTCCCTGGACTCCGTCCGTGCCCAGGGCAACGACCCCGACTGCCGCACGCTGGGCGTCTACCGCGTGGTGGACGGGTACGATTACTTCATCATGGGGGGACTGTACGGCGACACGCAGGCGGACGCATACGCCGTCCCCGGCGACCTCGCCGGGGACTGGGGCGCCGGCGAGGTCGCCTTCCGCATCTCCGACCTTAAAGCGAAGACGTTCTCGTACGATATCGATGCCGACGGTGGGCAGAAGGCGTCGACGCTCGTCTACTACACCGATGAGGGGGCCGACCCGGTCCTTTTCCAGCAGACCGACGGCGACTGGCGCCTGGCGAGCGACAACTTCCTCGCGGAGAACGCGATCGTCGAGGACTTGGAGCAGGCCTATACCGGCGAGATCTCGCCGGTATATCTCAATCGGGATATCGTCGACATGGAGGAGATGGCCGAGGCCTACGGCTGGGTGAGGCCGGAGAGGACCCCGGCCTCCATCGCCGCCGTCGCCCGGAAGGCCGCCGCGTCCTCGGCAGCCGAGAAGCCGTCGCCCGGCAAGGTCGCCGACGCTGCCCGCGAGGTCTCGAAGGACTCCGCGCCCCGACACTGATACCATGGGGGGGTGCGGATGCGCCCGCAGGCGCTTTGGCATACACACGCAAACGCTCAACCGCGCATCCGCACATACCCATGCATCCGCATCCGCATATATGCGTAAAGGTGGCACGCCATGATCAGGAACGTTCTGAAACCCGACGGCACGGCGCATATCGAGCAGCAGGTCGGCAACATGCGATACGATCTCACGACGAGGCAGGTGGATACGGTGGTCCCCGGGGCAGGCGCCACGAACCTCGTCTTCGGCGCCGACGGCCGCCCGCACGCCGAGCTCACGACTGGCAGCATTCGCCAGGATCTGGGCAGGCCTGGTTTCGATACGCTCCTGTAGGTTCCGCAATCGCACATACGCATACACGCACACATACGCAGTTGCGCATACGCACACTCGCACAATGGAACACATGCACGTCGGCATATCTACGCACATGCACATAGCCGCACACGCGCCCATCGGGCTCCAGCCTCGGTGGGCGCCTTGTTTCCGGCCGTTTTCCGTATCCGGCGTTTAAGCCGCCGGATACGGGGAATAACCACCTGAGGGGAAACGGACAGCGCCGAGGGAGGGCGCGCCCCGAAAAGGAATGGAGAACGGAAATGAGGATACCCGCAAGGGCGGCAGGGCCGCTCGTCGCCATGGCCATAGCCATAGCATCGTTCGGCTGCATCGCGCCCGCGGCTTACGCCGAGAACGCGATGCAGCCGTGATCTCCGACGACGGTGATCATGTCGTCGTCGACGTCGACCTGAACGGAAGTGCGCCTGTCGGCGACGCGACCGAACAAGCCGATATGAAAAGCAGTCAGGGCGAATCGGTTTTCGATGCGGAACCAGACGAGGCCTTGAAAGCATTCGAGGCCCTGATGACGGCCGACGACATCATTATAAGATCAGCGTTTTACTACATCTTACTGCCGTCTCTCTTCGCGATGGCCTTGCCTCTCCTCTTATACGAATTGCTGGAGCTACATGATCGCCGCCGCCTTTGAGTCCCGACGGTTGGACTGAACCGGTGTCGTGCCGATCGTGAGCCCGGTCCGCCCCCGACGAAGTTATCTATAACCGGGCGGCTCTGCCCGAGCCGCCCTTGAAGGGAAGGAAACCCTATGATGCTTTTCGAATCTTTGATCTTCAACCTGCTCCCCGCAGCCGTCGGCATCATGGTCGTCGTGCTGGTGTTCGAGAGCTGCTGGCGCAAATGCCCGCCGGATAAGCTCATGATCGTCTCCGGCGCCGGCAAGATGCGCTCCGTCTCCGGCAAGGGAACCTTCGTGATCCCGCTCCTCCAGCGCGTGGACACCCTCTCGCTCGGTGCCGTGCAGGTGCAGCTGACCACCGAGAACGATATCCCGACGCAGGACGCAATCCTCATCCACGCCTGCGCCGTGGCGAACTTCCAGATCGGCCAGACCCCCGAGCTGATCGAGACCGCGTCCAAGAACTACCTGAATTTGGACAAAGAGGAGATGACCCGCCAGGTCACCGAGGTCATGCTGGGCAAGATGCGCGAGGTCATCGGCCAGATGGACCTCAAGGAGCTCATGCGCGACCGTGAGAGCTTCAACGCGAAGGTCTTCGGCGGCTCCAAGGATGACCTCGCCAACCTCGGCCTCGAGCTGCGCACCTTCAATGTGCAGGACTTCTCCGACTCCCAGGGCATCATCCGCTCCATGGGCGCCGATCAAGCGGCCGAGATTAAAAAGGAAGCCGAGCTGGCGCAGATTAAGGCGGCCGAGGAGGTCGCCATCCGCCAGAACCAGCTCGACTTGAAGCAGGCCGACCTCAAGAAGCAGGCCGACAAGGCGAAGGCCGAGGCCGATATGGTGAAGGCCACCGTGACGGCCGAGAAGCAGCGCGAGCTCTACATCGCCCAGCAGGAGGCCGAGATCGCCGCGGAGACCAAGAAGGTCGAGCTCGCCGAGCGCCAGGCGGACGTGAGGGAGCGCGAGCTGAACGCGACCGTGAAGAAGCAGGCCGAGGCCGACCGCTACGCCGCAGAGCAGGCGGCCGAAGCCGACCTCTACAAGCGCACGAAGCAGGCCGAGGCCGCCCGCATCGAGCGTCAGAACCAATCCGACGCCGAGCTGTATTCCGCCCAGAAGGACGCCGAGGGCATCCAGGCCCGCGCGAAGGCCGAGGCCGAGGCCACGCGCCTGAAGGGCGAGTCCGAGGGTGTGGCCGAGAAGGCCCACGGCGAGGGCGTCGCGGCGGGAATCAAGGCCCAGGCCGAGGCGTACAACGGCATGGATAACCCCTACCTGCTCGCCAACCGCTACATCGACATCATGCCCAAGGTAGCCGAGCAGGTTGCGAAGCCCCTCACTGCCGTCGATTCCATCAAGATGTACGGATCGGGCAACGCGCAAAAACTCGTAAAGGAGACCACATCGATTGTCGACCAGGTCGCATCCGGCCTGAAGGACAGCACGGGAATCGACCTGCCGTCCCTGCTGAACGGTCTGATCTCGAACCCCGATATCGATGCCGACTCCGCCGAGAACTCGGTGGAGTGATGGTCGTCCCGCTGATCGCCTCGGCCTTGCTGCTCGATTTCTTAGGCTGCATGATGCCCCTGGCATTGGTCGAGGACACCAAGGCATTTAAGGTCGGCGTGTTCCTGATTTGGGCGGCGCTGGTGGCGGATTCCGTCCTGATGGGCTTGTTCTATCCGAGGGAGCTGGCGGAGGTGAATCCCCTGTTGGCGGCAGGTCTCGAATCGATATGCCTCATCTGTGCCATGTATCCCCTGCATGGGTTCGCATCGAACTTGGCCCCCTGTGGCATCCGGGTCGATACTGCCGCGGCCCTCGCCTTCATAGACTTCCTCGTGACCGCTGTGGGATATGTCTCCCTGCTCTTGGGTACGATCTGGCTTATATTCTTCTAGGCTCGCAGGCATATGGACCTGTCGACCATCAAGCCGATGCCCTTCCGGCCCCGCAAGCCGGAGGGTTCCGAGGAGTAGTACCGGGGCGGGCCGCCCGCACGTCGCGCAGACCGTCGGGCGGCTTTTTACATCGAAGGGGAGTGTGCCCCATGGAGGGGAAACGAAACCGCGGCGAGGTGACCGCCGAGCTTTCCGAGAAGGTATGGGCGAGGCTGTGCCGCGAGAACGCCCTGGTCGCGAGCGAGGTCTGGGTCGATGACGCCCGCCGGGTCGATTTCGTGGCCTACAGGCCGCATCGTCCGCGTGACCGATCGTCGAACCATGCGACCGCCGCCGAGCTCGAGTCCGGCACCTTCACGTTCGTCGAGGTCAAGTCGTGTATGGACGATTTCACGAGCGGCCACGGCAGGACGTTCGAGGGCGATGAGAATTGGCTGGTGTGCCCGCTCGAGCTCGCCGACTCGCTGGCTTCCAAAGGTATGCTGCCCAAGGGGGCGGCCGTGTACTCGCCCGACGCCCGCGGCGCCCTGCGGAAGCGCTACGACACTTCCGAATTCCGGCAGGTGCGCGTCGCCCCGGCAATCGAGCTGATATGGGCGATGCTGAGGCGGAAGAGCTCATGCGAGACCGGCGCCGGTTTTCCCGTATAGATCACCGGCACATCTGTCCGGATGCATATCCGCACATCGGCATACATACGCCGAGGCACATACGCGCACACGCATATATACACACCAGCACCATTGCACATATGCGCGCACGCATAAAGACATAGACGCACAGATGAACAGGCCGCGACCCCTTACGAGATCGCGGCCTGTTCTCGGACCGAAGTCCCACCCATGAAAGAAATCCGCGATGCCCGCATGGGAAAGACAAGCCGTTCGGCTGCGCGGGACCCACATCATTCTGAGGCTATCGTACCCGTCTGCGCATCGGGGTATACGGGCGCGCGGGGAAATGCGCGGAAGCATATCCGCCCCGCCTTCAAAAACTTCCTATAATTTCTGCAAAACCCCCGTTCAGCGTATATTTTTTCGCTTGCGCGGGTATCAATTCCCCGTTACTGGTCGAACGGATGACGGGATATGGAAATGGCAGACGGTGACCGCTTTACACCGGAACAGGCCGAGGCGCTGAGCGCGCTGAGGGACGGGAGGAACGTGTTTCTCTCGGGCAACGCCGGCACGGGTAAGAGCTACGTGCTCAACGCCTTCATATCGGACCTGAAGGCGCGCAACGTCGATTTCCTCGCCCTGGCGCCCACCGGCATCGCCGCGCTGAACCTCACGGACGGCTCGACGATCCACCGCACGCTGAAAATCGCGCCGGGGGTCTGCGCCCCCGATGACCCCAAGGGGTCCCGCAAGGTGCTCGACGCCGCGAAGGTAATCATCATCGACGAGATCTCGATGTGCCGCATCGACCTGTTCGACCACGTGATGGGGATGATCTCCCAGTCCATGACGCGCAACGGCGCGAAGCAGGTGGTCCTCGTCGGCGATTTCTTCCAGCTGCCGCCGGTCGTGACCGAACGCGACTCCGCGCTGCTGATGAAGTTCTATCCCGGAAACCTCCAGGGCTGGTGCTTCAAGTCGAGGTACTGGACCGGCTTCGATTTCGAGCCGCACGTCCTCAAGACGGTCGTGCGCCAATCCGACCCCGATTTCATCGACAACCTGAACCGCGCCCGCGTCGGCGACGCGTCGTGCCTCGATTACTTCAACGCGCACTCGAAGAGCTCCCGCGCTTACCTGCCGAAGGACACGCTGGTGCTGTGCGCCAACAACCGCATCGCCGATTCGATCAACCGCGAGAACGTTGACGCGCTCGACGCACCGAAGGTCGAGTTCGCGGCCGCCGCGACCGGCACGGTGTCAAACGGCGACAAGATGGCGCCGGAGAGGATCGTCCTGTGCCGCGGCGCCCGCGTGATGTCGCTCGTGAACAGCCCTCAGGAGGGTTACGTCAACGGCACGCAGGGCACCGTCACCGACGCGTCCGCGGACGCCGTGACGGTCAAGTTCGACGGGGTGGACGAGAAGGTCCGCATCGAGCGGCACAGATGGGAGATCAACAAGTCCGAGGCCGTCGTCGAGATGGACGATGATGGCAGGCCCGTCAACAGGGTCAAGACCGCCGTCGTGGGTGCCTATACCCAGATCCCGCTCAAGCTCGCCTACGCCATCACCATCCACAAGTCGCAGGGCCTGACGTTCGATGCCTGCTGCGTCCACACGAAGGTCTTCGCCGAGGGCCAGCTGTACGTCGGCCTGTCCCGCGTGCGCTCCGCCGCCGGCCTCACCGTGTTCCCCAAGATTGAGCCGAACCGCCTGATCGCCAGCCGCGAGGTCGTGGAGTTCTACGACTCCCTCGAGCGCAGGATGGAGGAGCCGGTCCAAATCGAGTGCCCGCGCCGCTACGAGTCGCGGGTCCGCGCCTACATCCGAGACCTCATGGACGGCAGGGACCCCGACGCCCCCACGCCTCCCGCCCTGGAAGGCGCCCTGGAGAACAGCAAGGGAGGTACCCCGGAACCGGGGACCGAAAGGCCGGCTCGAACCCTCGAAGAGAAGATTGGGGCGGATATAGTTGCCCGTGCCACCTTCGCCCTCAAATTTGCAGTTTCGGGTGCCATGTCCAAGGACCATCTTGAGGCCAAGATGCTCCTAGCCGGGTACGTACTTGATTGGGGACGCGCTCCGCATGAGCTCTATGTCGTCTGCAAGGAGGGCGGTTATCGCGTCAGCGCATCGGAGCTCGGCATCCGGCGCTCCGAGATTGAGGCGAGGATTGCGAAAAACTCCGGCTTCGACTTGGGCTCCGCTCGTCGTCAGCCGAGCCCGTCCGACTCTCGTCCTGGGAAGCGGAAGGGCTCGGCGAAAGAGTCCGCCGGTCGCACCCGAAATACACGCAAGGCGAATAAGCGGTAGCGACAACGGAAATGGGAAGGCCGAATCTCCCGGCCTCCCCATTTCATTTTCGCGGGCGGATCGCTACCGTCTGCCGGTGAGCTCCCAGTCCCAGATATACTCCTCGACCTGCTCGGCGAGATGGAGCGGGGCGGGAAGGTTCACCCTCATATCGTTCTTGTAGAGCTGCACCATGCAGCCGCGCAGGGCCTCGGCGTATTTGACGCTGGCAAGCGCCTCGGCCTCGCCACCGGGCGACAGAAGGCAGTACTCGTTGATCGTCTTCTCGCAGAACGCCGCGGTGGGCGAATCGTACTTCGATCCGCGTGCGGACCATTTGTACTGGGCGTCGCCCGGTCGCGGGGCCAACGCGAGGAAGTAGCCGTCCATCTTGAAGAGTCCCTGCTTGTCGCGCCTGTTCGGCACGGTGCCGTCGTCTGCGCCGCCCGCGGCCACCTCGTCCGTGAACCAGTCGGGGACCTCGCCGTTGAGACCGGAGCGTATACGCAGGATGCGCAGCTTGCTGCCCGCGAGGCCAAGCGGCTCCTCATAACCGGTCGGTCCGTAGCTCAAGGGTCCCGACTCGAGGCCGGAGTCGCTGATGCCGGGCCACCAGTCTCTCTGCCGGATGCGGCCGTAGGAGTTGACGAGGAGGAGTTCCGGCCTGTCGCCGGTGGCGCGGACTATGCCGTGGAGCATCCTCTTCAGGGCCATTCCGTTCGCCCGCTTGCAGGAGTCCGGAAAGCCCTCGGAACCGCTCAGCCGGGCGAACTCGATGAGGGCGCGCCAGTACGGTAGGCTTCCGTCAGGTAGGAGGGGGCAGTGCACGGTGACGGCACCGCTTCTCATGTCCTGTCGGACGCAATAGGGGAAGCTCGCCCGCGCCTTGCCGTTGCCGGAGTTGTAGACCTTCAACCCTATCGCCGGGATCGAGGTATCGATGCCGCGCGAATTGCGTGCCGGTTCGGGTACGAAACCGAGCTGGCGCATGAGGTCGCGGACGGCGACGCGCGCGCGGATCTCGGGACTGTCCTTCGAGTCCTCGGGTTCGATGAATTGGGTCAGGCGCCCGGTTTTCGCGAACGCGATGCGCAGGGCGCGCTTGGGGTCTCCGCCGTCGTCTTTGCCCTTGGGCTTGTAGCTCTCGGCGCCCGGCAGGACCACTATGCACGCGGTCGGGTCGGTCGCCTAGGGAAGCGCGGCGGCGACTTTGCGCCAGCGGATCTTCGCCTGGCTGTCGCCGGTATTCTCCATGCGGTTCAGGAGGTCGTTCGCCGGGATGTTATCGATCTCGACCTCGAAGCCGTCGACGGCCCCCTCCCCACCGAGAAAGCGGGAGATCTCGGCCCTTGCCATATCGAGGAGCCGGGCATCGTCCTGGTTGCCGATCAGCTGGAATACGGCCCTGTCCCTGCCGGTGCAGTGGGCGAGTCTGGCGCGGTTGGCCCGGCCCCAGGTCTCCTGTCTCGCTCGTGCGCTGACGGGGTCCTTGTCCCAATCCGCCTGCCTGGGTTCCTCTATGGACGCCTTGAGATGGGTCAGTTGAAGCGAGTCGAGCGCACCGACGGGCTCCGCGATATCTTTGAGCCGAGCCGCGACGGCCTCGAAGAACATGGCCTTGTCGATGACGGATGCCCCGCTTGCGACCGAAGGCTTCGATGCCCAGGAGGCGGTCATCGCGTAGGGGGATAGGATCTGCGGCTGCGAGCCGTCGCGGGCGTACCTGCCCATGTCCTCAAGATACTCGCGGACTGCGGGCAATCCGGTCCCGCTGGCGAACTCGTAGTTCGCCAGGGCCGCGGGCTCCCAGGCCAAGTCGCGCTTCTGTTTGTCGTAGCCGTAGGGGACGACGCGGAGCGTGCCGCCTTCCGTGCGGACGTAGGCGTTGACATCGTGTTTGAGGAACGGGTCGTCCTGCCATGGCTTGCCGATGAAGCGGCGGACGGCGACATCCATGTTGAGCCTTGCCTTGCGGCCGACCGGCAGCGTCTCGACGTGGAATCTGAGGGCGAACGCCCACGGGTCCTCCTTGTGTCAGTGGATATCGGAAATCAGCTCGTAGACGTTTCCGTTTCCGCGTGAGACTCTGCTGAAGTTCTCGACCATGCCGTTGGCGAGTTCGAGGGGGATGTCGGCGATGGCGTCGGAGACTTGCGCGGAGAATGCGGGGAAGGTGAGCCTGCCCATGGGACGGCCGTCGCCGCTGAACAGGCAGATCTCTTCGCCACGCACGGCCTCTTCGAACGTCTCGGGGTGCAGCATCCCCATCACCTTGCGGTAGGCGGGGGATTGGGTATCGATGTCCTTGCGGGAGGAGATCCAGACCGCGATGACGTTGCATAGCTTCACGAGATCAATGGGGGCGAGGGCGATAAGCCAGCTGTCGGTATGTACGTTGGGGCGTACGGGATTCAGCTCGACGGCCCGGTCGAGCCAGCAGCGCAGGTCGTCCTTGAGGACTTTAGTGTTGAGGTAGCCGCCCTCTTTCCTCGGGGGCATGAGCGTGAAGAGGGCGTCGCGCAGGCTGTCGGGCAAGCCGACGACGTGCACGGTCGTCTTGGTGTCGGGGACGGGTGCGAATGACATGAGGTGCAGCTTAGAGTCCGACATTTCCGATTCCTTTCCTGAATGACTCGTAGAACGGCCCGTAGAGGGCTTTGGCGACCTCCGGCTGGTCGCTATCGTGCATGAGGCGTTCCATGTAGGCGCCGAGCTCTTCCAGGGTCCTGAACGAGAGCTTCCCGTCGCCGCCGCGGAAGGCCGCATCGGCGAAATAGACATGCGGCGCGGGCCTCTCCTTATCGGCAAGCCTCGCCAGGCGTCCGAATATCTGGATGATCGTGACCATGAGCGTGGAGATCGCGTCGTCTACGAGGAATTGCCTGCCCATGGTCCTCCATGCGCCCATGGGAAGGTTCTCGTCCCGCTCCATGGTCTTCCATGTGCGCCAGGCGGAGGCCCTGACCTCGGTCGCGAACTCCCCGGGATTGGCCGGGTAGTCGCCGACCTCCCTTTCGATGAGGCCGTTGAGTTTGCGGTATCGCCCGCCGAGGTCGTGCGGTGTGCCCATCGGCCGCACCGAGAAGATGAGGCTCGTGAACACGGCATGGCCGCCGCGGTCGACGATATTGAAGCCGCGCTCGATGGCCATGGCCGGCGCCACGAGCACTTTGGCCGGATGGTCGCAGAACTTGTAGATTTCGCTCCGGGGCACGAAGTGCTCCCTGTGGTCGTGGTTGTTGCGCACCAGGGCCGCGACCTTGATTGCCTGGCCCTTGCGTCGGAACTCTTGCTCGATGCGGTCGCGTGCGTCCTCGGCCTCCCGGTAGCTGTTCACGATGACCAGGGCCTTTCCCGCGCCATCCGCGTCGAGTTCGTCCTTCAGCGTGGCCATGGTCTGCGATAGGACGATGCCGAGGTTGCCGGAACGCATCTCGGCGGCGCTGCCGGACACGTTCTGCTCGATACCGAGGTCCCTCACGGTCGAGGTGGAGAGCTTGGCCGCCTTCCACGGCTCCGCCTCGAGGAGGTAGTCGACCGGCCTGTTCACGTGGTATTGCAGGCAGCCGGGCTCCCAGCTCGAACCGGAGAGCAGGAGCACGTGCGGCCCCAGCGCCGCCCCGGCGGGATCGGTATCGAGCCAGGGCAGCGAGCACATGAAGGCCCGCCCGAAGGCGAACTGCCGGAAAAGCCTGAGGTCGTTGCCGTCGAGCTTCATCCCGAAGATGTTGCCGATCAGCGAGTTGGGGAGATAGTGCTGCTGGCGCGTGTAGCTGAACTTGAGGAAGTTGTACAGCTCGTCGACGGAATCGTCCTTGAAGCTGAGGACGTCCTGCGCGGAGGCGAGTTCGCGCAGATACGAGTCGAACCGGATGACCTTGAGGGCGAAGGAGAACCTGGTCCGCAGCTCGTCGGGAAGCTCCGAGCATCCGCATGCAGCGAGGTATTCGTTCAACGAGTAGCTGTGGGTGTCGTCGTCGATGCCCTCGCAGGAGGTCGCGACCGCCTGCGAGAGCTTGTTGAGGGCCGCGTCGCCGCCATCGAGGCTCTTCTTGGCAATCTCGAATCTATAGGGGTTGATGAGTTTGTCGGCATCCTCGTAAACCTGTTTGGGAAGGCCCTGCTCCAGGAGGTCGTTCAGAAGCGAGAGTGACGTGAACGCCTCGTCCTTGACGATGCGCCATTTCGCCACGCGGTCGTCCCTGACGGATTTGAGCAGCGCCTTCGCGACGGGCTCGGATTTCTGGCGCAGGTCATAGAAAAGCTCCTCGTTGAAGTCCCTCATCTTGTCGTCCGGGCGCCGCTTCATGGCTACGGCTGTCGGGTCGGCGGCGTTGCGGATGAGCTCCTGGAAGCTCATGCTCGGGGCGAAGCAGCCGTCGAGCTGCGCCTGCACGCGGTCCGCCTCATCGAACAGGACGACGTCGAACTGCTGAAGAGCCTCCTCGAAGAATGCCTTGCGCTCCCTTCCGACGATCATGGTGGCGAAGCCGGTGGGAGTCGTGACCACGACGTCGGATGTCAGGGACTCGCGGGCCATGGCCTGCGATGGGCACACGTCCCAGTACGGGCATGAGTTCGCGCCGCCCTTCTTGGACCGGAGGCCGCGGCATGGCGTGCTGCCGTATCCGCAGGCCTCGGGATCGGAAGAGGAGAGCCCGTCCATGATGCAGGCGGTCTCCAGGTATTTGGATGCGGAATGGTCGAGGAGCATGGAGTCATCGTGGTCGAAGAACTCGTCGAGCCGTTCGATGCGCCTGCCGCGCGACACCAGGGGCGAGGCGCTGATTCCCGCCTCGCGAAGCAGGACGACGCTTTCCATCACGTCCGATACCGAGTTGAGCAGGGATACCGCGCGCAGGCCGCGCTTCGCGAGGCAGACGATGAGCATGTTGGCGAGGACGGACTTGCCGGCGCCGACGAGGCCGACGAGGCTCACGACCTCATCGAGGCGCAGGCCGTCAGCGACGGATGTGCTGCCGCCGCGGGCCCGCTTGAGGAGCCCCTGGTCCTTGACCCTTCTGAGCACGGCGGCGTAGTGGGTCTTCCCGGTCTTCTCACCGACTTCGTCCGCGGTCGAGATGAGCTCGTCGAGGGTGATATCGATGGGCGGGCGCCTGCTCTTGCGGGGGATATCGTCAATCTTGCCCGTTTGGGGCGGCACGGCATCGGGTATGGTCACCCAACGGATCGATCCGGTTACCGTGGTATCGCCGGTCGCCTCGGGCTTGCATGTGTAGGAATACCGTCCTTTGGGTCTCGCGACCACGTTTTTATGGGAGAGTTTGACATCGCCGAGGAGGCGGTCTATATAGATCGGCATGCGGTCGATCCCGGTAAGGGGGTGCTCGCGCAGGGCCATTCCGCCGTTGGCGATATCGAAGAACCGGTACCGCTCATATTCCGCGCGCTCGTAGAGGCCCAGCAGTCGCCGCCAGGCCGTGGATGAAGCCAGCGAGAACAGATGTCGGCGCGCCATCTGCATGAGGCGGCCGTCCGCGCCGATGGTCTCGGGCCTGATGAGCTGGTAGTTCGATAGGAGCCTGTCGGCCTTTCGGGGATCGGCGCCGGGACCGCATACGCGTACCGTGAGCGCGAGCAGCGACTCCACATTCAGGAACTCGTCGAGGGATAGGTCGCTGTCCTCGGGATAGCGCACCTCGAGATTGCGCTTCAGCTGGTCGAAGCCTTCCTGGGCTGTATCATTCGGCTCGCTCATCGCGTGCCTCCCTTCGCGGCGGCATCGAGTCGTTTCGAGAAGTTGCGCAGCGTTTCGCATGAATAGCCGGTCTTGCCGCGCAGGACGGCATTGCATAGCGCGCGATATCCGGGATGGTCCCGTTCGACTTGGTCCGGCACGACATAGGCCACCTCGTCCGCGCACATCTGGGCGATGCCGGTGTCGTCCTCTATCTCGCGGGCAAGCCGCTCGGCGCGGCCGTATGCCTTGGCGTCGACGGCAAGCTGTCGGCCGTCCGGCAGATGGATCAGGATGTCGCAGGTGTCCTTGAGGGGCCACATTTCGTATTTCAGACCGAGGCCCGCTGCGGCCTCGGCGATCGCCAGCTCGAGCTTTCCGGGGGAAGAGATGTAGTGCATGACGCCGCGGGATAGGCGGAAGGCGTCGTGCGCGACGCTGTCCAGCTTGTCGAAATCGCCTGTGACGGCCTTGGCGCACGTCGCCGATGAGCAGTGGGGCTGCTTGCCTCGCATGGTCATCGTCCAGCCGCAATTCGGGCATACTTTTGCGGCGCCCGGGACGGGTTCGTAGGCCATGGAGACGAATTCCTGCAACCACACCGGGTCGATGGTGTCGGCTTCGCCCTGGTCGAGGGGGTCGGGGTCGCCCAGGGCGAGCCCCGTCTTGATCCTGACGTATTCGTTCCAGGTGAGCAGCGGGTGGCGGATGAGCATCCTGCGTCCGTACACGTATTGCTCCTGGGTGCCGGCTCGGAGGAATTCATACACCCTGCGTTCCTGATGGCCGCCCAAGAGGTCGTTTTCCGCAAAGCGCAGCACCTCGTAGCATTCCGACGTCGCGGCGAAGTAGTCGCCGTCTACTGACGCCAGGGGCCCGATCTCGATGGACCGGCACCCTTCGACGGCTTCCCTGCACTCGTCGCGCCACCGGGCCGTCCACTCGCGCACGTCTGATGCTGCGCTGTTCCTGATGAAATCGGACTCATTGAACGTCGGCAGCAGCTCTTCCGCATCGTCGGAGCACTCAGCGCACAGCGCGGCGAGGATATTCATGCCGTGTCTGAATGCCTGGCTGTAGGGATACCTATGCGGGTCGGCCTCGTAGAGGCCGTCCTTCTCGGCGATGCCGTATGCGATGAGGAATACGGCGGTCTCGAAGCGGTTGGCGATATCGCGGGCTTTGCCGGCGGCTTCGGCCGCGGCGATCGGGTCGGACATGGACCACCTCTTTATTGGAATTGGCATACACAGCAGCTTTGATACCCGCCCCCGCCGCGTTTTACACGCCCCTACCGAAACTCGACGGATAAAAATGCCCCTGCACCGGCTCGAATCGAGTGAAAGACTTCCCGCGCACGGGGTAGAAAAAGCTGGGACGGCACGCATCCGCGCGAAGGGTTTGACATGTCTAGGGTGGCTTACGGGCAAAAGGGATACATCGGCGCCTCCATGAGCGCGAACGCGCGGGCGGCCTACGAGGCGGGGGAGATGCCCCGCTCGAAATGGACCAAGGCGGCGATCCTCGGCGCCTTGAGGGGCTACTGCGATGAGATGGACCTGCTCTACGACCCCGCGGTCGAGTCCGAGACCAAGGCCGCGCTCTTCGACCGGTTCATCGCCTACTCGTCCTGGCACCACACCGGCGCCTACGCCCGCGAGATGGAGTTCTTCGCCCTGGACGAGGCCGCCGTGGTCGGGGCGTTCCGCGAGCTCGGGCCCGAGGAGGCGGCCGAGCGCGACCGGATCCGGGCGCAGGCTGCGGCCCGGGTGCAGGAGGCGGAACGGCATCGGAGGGAAGCGGAATGCCTATTCGAGTACCGCTTCTCCTGCTCCCCATATAGCGCCATGGCGTACGAGGCGTTCCATCCCGAGCTGTGCGAGCGCCGCGTGAGCAAACGCAGGAAGCAGGAGCTCGTCGTGTACCGGCTGCCGGACGGCAGCGAGCCGTCGGGCTATGCGGAGATGTCCGTCCCGGCGGACTATGCGGACAGCGGCCATGTGGTGCCGTCGGTTTTCATATCCGGCACGGGCGGGGATCGCGCGTGGCGCGATATCGACTTCGACGAGGCCGAGCGGAAATTCGCAGCGGCGGCGAGAAGGGCCGCGGCCTTTCGCGAGGGGAGACCGAAGCTCATGCAGGACGAGGCCAGGCGCGCTGCGATACGTGAGACTCGGCACCGCGTCTGCACCGCCCCCATTTTGAAGAGCATAAAGGAGATTCACAGGTGACGGGGAAGAATGTCTATACGATGACGGCGATGACGAGGCGAGCGTTCGTGGGCCTCGCGGTCATGGCGGCGCAGGCCGGACTCGCGGGCTGCGTGAGGAACGGGGCGCCGGACGCCGGCTCCTCCGACGGCGGCGCCGGGAAGTCGGGCGATGGCGGCACCTCGTCGCCGTTCGCGCCGCAGCAGTCCGCCCAGGCGTCCGTGGACGGCATCTCGATCGACCGCGTGACGATCGAGGAAGGCACGGGGCCGGACGGCAAGCCGTTCCGCTACATCCGGGTTGCCTATACCTTCGAGAACGTCACGGACTCGGACGCTGTCGCACCCTATACCGACATCAACGCATACCAGGACGGGATCAAGCTCGACAGGTCCTACAAGGTGCAGGACCAGCGGGCGCAGAAGCAGATCGAGCCGGGCGGGAAATTGAAGTCGTTCACGGCGTTCGCCCCCGATTCTGAGACGGTTCCGGTCACGGTCAAGGTGATGGCGCCCGGCGAGAAGGAGCCGAGGTCGGAGCGATGCTACTGCATCGTGAACCCGGGCCTGCAATAGGCCGCCCCGCTCGCACGTCCACACATATATGTATATGCGCGTCTATGCGTTTACGTACATGCGCATATGGGTAGACTCACATCGAGTAGAGACGAAACGGGAGGGGATGGTCCGCATGGCGCCGTTCATCAGTGAAAATATCGACCTGGTTCCTTGCATGGCCATGGCATTCAACGCGGCGATTGCGACCATGGGTTTTCTGAAAATGGTTGCATGGACCGAGCACGGCATGTCGTCGAGGATGTCCAGATACATCGACAGGTTCGGCAAGATGGGCATCGACCGCGAGATTTTGGAGGTCTATGCGCGATCGTATCTCGACGAGTCGCGTAACGCGCTCATCTGCTGGATCGTTGGCCTCGCCATCACTATGGCTGTGGGGATTGTCATCTGGGCCCACGACGTCGGCGCGGCAGTCCTCCTGACATCCGTGGTCGCGGCGGCGGTATCGATCAGGTGCATCGTCATGGCAGTGAGGGATGTGGCGGATATCCGCGACGTCCTGGCCGAAACCGATCTAGGCACCCCGACCGCGTGATTTGCCCTGGCATCCAATCAATAGGGACAAGCAGATATTCAGAAGGGACTCGATATGGGTATGCAAAGCTATATGGCGACGGTATTTGTCAGCGAGCGTGAGATTGGCGGGCCTTTTGTAAACGGTGATTTTCGTTCAAGCCTGAACTTCGCGAGGCGAGAGCTTCGCGGATACCTGCGCCTGGCTGAGAGTATCTGACGGCAGGAAGTCATGGGTGGTCGCCGTCATGGCCTTCGTTGCGTAACCGCCCCGGCGCTTGATTTTGGCATCCTTACCGAGACGAAGGATAGCGAGACCGCCACCGTGGAGTCCAGCTTTACCGTGACGTCGGCCTACACGGCCGAGGATTTCGTATCGGATACGCGAAGCGCGTTTCTTGCCTGCGTCACCGAAGATTTCGGCGAGCAGGTCGCATCGGAGGCTGCAAGTCTCGTCGATGGTCAAATCGCGTCGATGTCGTGGTATAGGCGCTTCGAGATATGGAACGACCTCGCATCCTACGACATATGCGGCGTTGCGAACGCCGATCATCTCATCGACGGGCTCGAGGAGCTTTCCGTCGCGCTCGCCGATGGCCGCGCGTTCGACGCAAACGGTGGAAACCCCGTCTTCCATGCTTTTCACCGGGCCGAGCGGCAAAGTGGCGACAGAGAGTTACCTGTGCCTGCCAGACGTACTCATCGACATCATTGAGACAGGGGCTTCGGGCAACCGGAGCTCTTTTCTAATATGAGCCGGCACCTCCACGGTACCGGCCCAATAACGACTGCCTACATATCCCAGATCTCGCTCAGCCGCTCATCGTCCGCGGCCTCCTCCTCGAAGCGGAACTCGTAGGGGATGGCCAACCTGGTGAGCTCAAAGGCCACCTTTCTGGTCATGGCGTTCGAGATCCGCGCCGCGCGCGCATCCTCCGCGGCTAAGTCCTGCTCGCGGAAGTAGGGGAGCGGGTAGGGGTTGCCGTCCGTCTCATCGACAATCTTCTCCACCAGGCACCCGACCTCGCGCTCTTGGATTTCCGCCAGATTCTCGAGGTACTTCCATGCCACGGCAGTGGCGCGGGCTCGCGGCAGGCGCGGGCTTTCCCAGTTCTTGACGGTCTTCACGTCGACGCCCGCTGCCTCCGCGACGTCGGACTGGTAGAGCCCCAGGCTCTCGCGCAGCACCTTGAAGCCCGCCTTGGTGTGGATGGTCTGCATATCCGTTCCTTTCATCTAGATTCTCTTCTCGAAGAGCCCGTGATAGACCTCATCGATCTCGTCCTGGTATTCGCACAGGAATTCGCAGCGTCCGACCACGAGTGCGACGAAAAGCTCGTCGACGGTGGCAATGCCGTAATCGTGGAACCCCGCGGGAAGGTAGAGCGTCCCGTTGTAGGGCGCATGTCCGACCCGGTAGCAAGAGAAGTCCCCGAAGGCCGATCCTTCCACGCGGTACAGGCTGTAGTAGTCCCCGGCACGCTTCGCAGCGTCGATCGCCTCCGTGTGGCCGGCGATATGGCGGATGATCTTCCCGTCCGCACGGTTCGCGGCCGCCTCGCGCGCGAGCGTGCGCAGCTCGGGCATGCGGTCGAGCGGGTCGACGGTGTGGACCGTATCCATGTGTTCCGTGAACCCCTCGCCGTCGCGCGTGATTTCGCTCACTGTGGCGACGAACCGGGCGAAACCGCGCTGGCAGACCCCGACCCTGGAGGCCGCCGAGACCTTATGCGCCGCACGCAGTGCCTCCTCCCGGCTGTCTCCCTCGTAATGCAGCTCCGACGAATGGAGCGGCCGCACGTCGATATCCTCGGTTCCCGTGAACAGCATCTCGCGCGATTCCGTCACGAAGATCGTTTCCATATAGTCCTCCCATATGCGCACCGGGCGGCCCCATACCGCCTGCTCTACCTCTCTTGTACCCCCTGAGGGGAAACGTAAACGCACGCCGCGGAAAAATCGCCGGACCGGGTTCGGGAAAAGGACGGGGCCGAAAACGGCCCCTGTCTTGAAATCTGGATATGGAATCAATCAATCATCGCCATGTCGAACGCTTATATGCGAACTCGGAATCGATCATCGCTGCGCAGTCCCTCCGAGGGCGGGGCCGTCGTGCTATCTGGCGGAACTAGCCTTATTTACCCGCCGTCGGGCGTAGCGCCAACAGGTCATTCCTGATCTCATCGAGCAGCTTCCTGCACTTGAGCTCCGCGGCCTCCATCGGGCTGACGTATCCATCCTCATGCGGGTCGAAAATCATATCCGGGTCTGGCAGCCATTTGCCGTCGTCCTCGCCGAAGGCGGTCTCGGTCATGATGTCGCAGAGGCCCAGGAGCCTGACGAAGATATCGCTCTCCCCGACATATGGGGTCGCGCGTCGGCACGCGCGGAGGTACACGTCGAGCGTCTGGAGGAACAGGTCCTCGGTGCCGATCTCCCAGGGAGGACGGGACTTATCGTCTTCCGGGTTCACCTTGATGTCGTGCAGAATCGAGTCCGGCACGCAGCGCAGGTCTGTAGTCGGCCAGGCGAAATGATCGGTCTCCTCGCACAGGTCGAGGAAGTCGTAGGCCTGGTTCCATAGCACGCAGAGCACATCCAGCTGGTTTTCGGTGAGTTTTTCGTCCATGGTCCTATCTCCTGATTCTATGAGGAGGTCGGCGACGTCGATGTGCGCCCAGCAGGCGATATCCTCGACCTTCTCGAAGTCGCTCGGAGCGTGCGTCCCGCGCCGCCAGTCCTTAATCGATGAGATCGAGACGTGCATCGCGCCCGCGAGCTCCCGCATCCTGGCGGCGCCTTTGGCGCCGTGTCCTAGCAACGAATCGAACACGGCGGGGGAGAACGCGAACGTCCCGTCGCCAATCCTGTAGGTGTCTTTCCGCATTGCGGCATCTCTCTTTCTCAATCCTTGCCGACAATGTTATCTGTGGCGCGGCCGTCTACGGAGACGAACCTGGACGGACCTCTACCCGTCCGGCTTCACGGAGAACCACAGACCGTCGTCGCAGATCAGCCCGCGCGCGACACATCGACCGCCGACGTCCACTAGGACGCCGGTCACGGTGGCGTCCGCCTTGCCGAACATGCTGGGGCAGGGCAGCGTCGCGCCGACCCTGGCGATCTCGAAGCGCCGCCCGTTGCACACGATTGCCCTCGGGGTGTTGAGCCCGCACTTTCGGTCGGTCTCGACCGCTATGGGGACGACCTTGGCGTCGAACCTGCTGCATCCGCCCACGTGCCGGACCTCCCTCCCGCTCGGTATCGCGCGCCACGCGCGCGGTACCCCCGCCGTCTCCCACCCTGGATACCGCCCTGCGATCCCAACGGGGAGGGCATCCGGGGCGGTACCGCCCGCGCTGCGGTCTCACCGCGCAGCAGGCGGCCTATGGCCATGCCTATTCGGCCGACCCGATGCGGTTGCCGTTCGTGTAGTCGGAATAGGCCCGCTCCCAAGCGTCCTGCACGCGGCGGGAGTCGCATATCTTGCAGAAGATACCCGTCTTGGGCGAGCCGTCGCGCAGCATGAACGTGATGAAGCAGAAGTCTCCGATATCGGGATCCTCGTTCATCATCATGGCGCCGCAGGTGTCCAGCACCTCGCGGTTGTCCTCCTGCGACCCGCCGAGGATATCGATCGTGCAGGTGGCCGTATCCGACGGTCCGACGAGGCCATCCGGCACCGCCGGCAGTGCATCCGGGTCGGTTCCGTCGATCTCCCCAAGGATGCGCGTCTCGAACGTCGAGTTTGCCGCGCGCAGGCGTCCGAGTGCGTCCGCGTATGCGATCGACGAGACGAGGCGTTCGAGCTCCCTGGCGGCAGCCTCGGCGCTGTCCGCATATCCCCGCGGGTCCTTTTCCATGAGCGCGTCGGCGAGCATGGCGACGGCCGCCTCGGCAACCCTGCCGGACTTGCCCATGTCGTCGGCGCACTCGCCGGCGAGTGCCGACAGCGCGCTCGAGTAGAAGGGGATGTCGCTGCGGCGTCCGAACCTCTCGGCCGCGCGCCCGCAGGACTCCCTCCATCGTTCCATCAGCGCGAGCCTCAGGTTCGCCGTCTCATCGTGCTCGATGGGCGACACCGTGTCGTGATCCGTAGCCATGTCCATATCCTTCCGTTTCCGTTCCATCCCGCTCCCGCGGCTTCCCTAGAGAGCCGTTTACCCCGAATCGCCCCCGCTCATGCCCGCTAAATTGAGATCGGGGCGGAAGGCCGCCTGTCCGTATCTTCCCGTCCGCATCGGAATCGGCTGTTTCCGATGCGCCCGAACGGGGTATCAACTGGTAATACCGAATGAACGACTTGGGCAAGGAGCAGCCATGTATACGGACGATGACGAGATCGGGCGCGCCGTCGCTGCCGATCTGGAGGAATGCTGGCAGGGCGAGGGCTGGTACCGAATCTGCTTCACCGATGGGATGGGATCGTATCCGGCCACATGGTATGGAACCGAAGCGGACCTTGCCGACGACCTTCGCGGTGCCTACGGGGATGCCGGCGAGATCCATCTGCCCTACGCCGAAATCTCTGTGATCGATCAGGCGGTTGAGAAGGTCTGGCAGGGAGAGGGATGGTATCGGGTGACGGGCGGCGACGGCGAGAAATGGGAGCCGGACTTCTACGTTACACGCGAATGCCTGGTCGCCGCACTGCGCGACGCCTACGACGAGGCATCCTTCAGCGGCGCCATATGCGTCCCACGTGTAGAGCCGGCCCCGGACCCTAACCGGCGCCGAACGCACGCCTTCTGAACCGCACCGTGATTCAAACTGGGCGAGAACCGAACCGGAGGAATCGCTACGCGTTTCCCACAACCGGCTGCCTACGGGACGTATGGGGTCCCTCCGGTCATCCGGCCATGGAAAACGCCGGGCTCCGGTGCCAGCCCAATACATAGCCGCACAAACGCACATCTATGCGCTTACGCATCTGAGCATCTGGGTACATACATGGCGACGAAGGCGGGGGATCGGCCCCCGTCGGAACCGAAAGGATAGAAGCCAATGAGCATCAACCGAGTCAACATCACCGGAAACCTCACCCGCGATCCCGAGCTCCGCGCCACCGCGGCCGGCACCCAGGTGCTCTCGTTCGGCATCGCCGTCAACGATCGCCGAAAGAACCCGCAGACCGGCGAGTGGGAGGACTATCCCAATTACATCGACTGTACCATGTTCGGCACCCGCGCCGAGGCTGTCGGCCGCTATATCTCCAAGGGGAGCAAGGTCGCGATCGAGGGCAAGCTGCGCTATAGCTCCTGGGAGCGCGACGGCCAGAAGCGCAGCAAGCTCGAGGTCATCGTCGACGAGATCGAGTTCATGAACTCCCGCCCTGCCGCGTCTCCTGCTGCCGCGGTTGATGGTGGACAGCAGTATGCGGTCCCCGAGGCTCCCGCCGTCGAGGTTGCGGACGAGGACATCCCGTTCTAGCCGACCCGTACAACCCCATACTCAAGTGATCGCCCCACCGGAGACGGCGGGGCTTTTTCATGCCGTAGCCCGTCTCCACACGTTTCCCACACCCGGCTGCCTATGGGACGGATGGGGTTCCGCCGGTCATCCGGCCATGGAAATCGCAGGCCAGGGGCCTGCCGACCGGTGTCCGGGCGGCCCGCTGGGCAAATTATCGAATTACGCAGACGCATACGTGCGCATTTACGTGTTTGTGCGTTTACGCATGTGCGCAGCTGGGTACATACATACCAGCGGCAAGGGAGGCCGCGACCGCGTCGGCGCGGGATCGCCGAATATCGGAAGGAGGCCGTCATGGCCGGTTGCAAGAGGGAAGTAATGGAGCCGAGCGGAAGGGAGAAGGTCGCCGCCGCCGCCGCGCTGGTCGCGGGGCTCGTCGGGATGTGGTTCATGCTCGCATACAGCTATGTCTACATCAACTGCGCCGTGTTCCCGGTGGCGGGCGCGCTCATCGCGTACGCCTACGACGTGGCGGAGAGGACGGTGGCGGCACGGAAGGAGTGCTGCCGCAAGGTCGAAACGCGCCGCGCGTATCGCGCCGCGAGGGCGTCGGAATACGGCGCATAGCGGCGCCGGCGGGCAAGAATAAGTAAACGCGCATCCGCACAGGTATGCAGACGTGCGTTTACGCATCCGCATAACTGGGTACATATATGGCAGCGGCAGGGCCCTAGCGCCCTGCCGTCGGCGGATGCGGGACCGGTAGCGACTCGCCGGCCCCGTGCCCGCCGCCGGCAGGCGGCAGATATCCGAGAGGGCCGCCCGGAAATCGGGCGGCACCCGTAGAAGGGAAACGCATGAAGACAATCGTTTTGGTCAACCAAAAGGGCGGCGTCGGCAAGACGACGTTCGCCGACGAGATTGCCTGGGGCCTCGAGCGCCGCGGGCGCGAGGTCGGCTTCATCAACCTCGACCCGCAGGGCGGCGCGAGTCACGAGCAGAAGACCGTCGAGGGCGAGAAGGCCGTCACCGTCGTCGACACCCCGGGCTATCTGAACGACAAGCTCGGCGGCTGCGTGGAGGTCGCCGACATCGCGATCGTCCCCGTCGAGCCCAGCCAGCGCGGCCTTCGCGCGATGAAGCGCACGATCCAGCTCATCACAGGCGTCAACCCCGAGCTCGAGATCGGCCTGATCGTGAACCGCTATTCCGACAAGCGAATCATCGACCGCAGCTTTACCGACTTCCTCACCGCCGACGACCTGCCCATCCTGGGCTGCGTGCCGACCGCCGAGGCGTTCAAGCGCGGCGCGTCGTTCAACCGACCGGTGTCCGAGGTGCAGCCGGGCGGCCGCGCGGCGGACGCGATCGAGGGGATTCTGGACAAGGTGGAGGCGATGCTGTAATGGCGAGGACTAAGAAGGCGGACTCCGCCATCAACAGCTTTTTCACGGACACCTCCAAGGAGATGGTCGAGCGCCAGGAGACGATCGTCGAGAAGGTCGTGAACCCCGACTCCGAGCCGGCAGCTGAGAAAAAGGCGGCGGCCTCTGAGGGTCCGACGCACCGCCTGAGCGTGATCGTCCCCGACGACCTCTACTGGCAGCTCAAGGAGTACCTGGTGGAGCACCGCCGCGAGGGCTACCGCAGTGCGAGCGATCTCATGCGCTCGCTGCTCGAGGAGCATCTGCGCAAGGACCGCTAGGCCGGTCGGAACACCATCGAATAGAAGGGAAAACGGAAATGACAGCATTCGAGTACAGCGCCCAGGGCTACCGCGTAGCGCCCTATATCGCGGATCTCGGCAAGAAGGAGGCCTAGATGGATGCCGATGCCGGGCGCGTCCGCACCGCCCTGCGACTCCAGGCCGTCGCGGCCCGCGTCCACCACATGGACTGTGCGGGTTTCGCCGAGGAGGTGTGCGATGCCGTGGACGTCGCCGGGCGTCTGGGCTATCTGGGCTGCTTGCACGCGGTTGTGAGGCTCGCGGCGGCCCGCGAGGCGATGCCGGACGCCGACGGGATGACGTGCGGCGAGCTAGGCTGTCTCGCCGGCCTCCGCCGCCAGGCGCGCGCCACCGACACGCTGGATGCCGACAGCTTCACCGCCCGCATCCTCGCTGCCCTGGATATCAAGGGGTGGTCGGATCGATCTTCCTACCAAATCGCGGCGATGCGCCTGGCCGACCTGATTGCCCCGGTCTCGCTGATGGCGTCCCCGGAGCGCACGGAGCGCGGAGACCGCGCCCTGTATTCCTACACCTGCGGGCGATGCGGCGCACGCGTGACCGTATCGGTGTGCACGCGTTGCCCGTCCTGCGGCGCCCCCATGGTCGCCGCAGGACATGGCGCTCCGGTGATGAAAGGGGCGATCCATGTCGACTCGTAAGCTGATAAAGGGCGACCGCTACCGCGCCGGGCTGTGGAAGCTGGAGGACAGCTGCTATGAGGGGCATGTCCGTATGCCCAACGCCAAGTTCATGATCAGAACGTACCGCTGTACGCAAGGCGAGGCGGTCGCGAAGTTCGATTCTTGGGTGGAGGCGGAAGGCCTCGACCTCGCTGAGGATGGGGCCAGGGAAGCCTGCGAGGGCAGCATCGACGACGGTATGGGGACTGCGAGGCGCCCGTTAAACCGCGAGGAGCGCCGTGCGATGGAACGCCGCAACAGGAAGGCGAAGAGGCGCCAGGCGCGAAAGGCGGCATCGGAGGCCGATGCCGCGCGACAGTCACAGGATACGGGGAAGGAAGAGACGGAAATGCAGAAGGTATCGAAAACGGACGGGCAGAAGACGGCGGCCGCGGGGACAAAGGCTCCGGAGACGGAGCCGGCTAGGTGCTACACGCTCATGTGCACGGGCGATCTGGGGACGGTCCCGGTGATGGTATTCCGCAACGAGGGCGACGCGAACGACATGATGCGCGCCCTGGAGCAGGTCGCGAAGGTGACGTCGCCCGATACCGTCTACGACGTTATGGAGGCCCCGTTCAAGGAGGCCATTTGAAGGGTGCTGAGGGGCCGGGGAGTGCAGGCCGCACAGCTGCCCGAACCTGCCGCCGTCCCAGTCCAGCGCCCCGCGTCTCCCGCCCTGGCTCCCGTACTGAGGACCATATCGGGAGAGACACCGCACTACCGCGCGCGCTTCGAGGTCGCAGCGGCCGACGGCGCGGACGCGGCCGAGGCCGTGAAGGAGATCGTCATGGGCTGGCTGCACGCCAAGGGCCTGGACGTACCGGAGGGCGCCGCGGACATCGCGGTGCCCGCGGGCTGGACGGCCGCTGACGAGCCCGACGCCGCCAAGGCCGTCCGCTTTCTCGGCCTATCCGGCGCGCAAGGCGCGGCATGGGCGGTCGAGGCCGATGAGCTCGACGGCGAGTTCTCGCGCCGCCGCTGGCACACGAGGATCGGCCTCGCACCCGCCGGAGACGGCGGGTGCATCCTCAACGTGCAGGTATCGCATTACGCCGTGAACGGCTTTTTCGGATACCAGCGCAACCCGCTGCCGTCCGTGCCGCGCGTCGTGCGCGATATCCTCGCGAGCGGAAAGCTTGACGTGAGGATCGGCGCGTCGCGCGTGAGCGTCGAGGAGATATACCTTGACGCGGATGCGCTGAAGCGCGATTTCATGCCGAGCCTGACCGATCGCGCGCGCTGCCTGCCGATCGTCCTCATGACGACCGACGACGACGGTAAGACACCTGTGTGGGACGCTACCGAGCTCGCATCGAAGCTCGTCGGCATGGCTACGGTATACGTCATCGACATGCGCGACGGCGCATTGGTGCAGGCGTTCCGCGACCTGCTGCCCGACCGGACACCGGCCGGGCGCTACAGGATCGGGCGCAGCGCCGTGATGGTGTACCGCCCGGGAATTGACCTGTCGACCGAGGACTCGCTGTCCGCGTGCACGCTCTTCACGCGCCACAGGGTCGAGCGCTATGCCGCCGGCGGCCGCGACGGTTTCATCAACGTCCTCATGCAGGGCCTCGGTCGCGGCATCGACAGCCGACCGGGCGACGTCGCCGGGATTGGCGACGTGCTGTGGCTGCGCAGCCGCGCGGAGAGCGAGCGACAGGGCGAGCGAATCGAGCGCCTGCGTGCGCGGACGAAGGCGCTCGCCGAGCCGGTAGCCGACATCGACGGCCTGCGCGCGGAGATCGCGCGCCTGCGATCCGACGCCGAGGCATGGGAGGAGATCGCGACGGACCAGGAGCGGAGCTATTCCGACGCCACGGCAAAGGTGGACGAGCTCACGAGGACCGTCCAGCGCCTCGAAGGCGAGAAGCGCGCGCTCGAGCGCAAGGCGGCGCAGTGCGCGGCGCCGTCGCACGACGACGGGGCCGCGAGGGTGGCCGAATGCCTCCAGGTGATCCCGCGCGACCTGGCGGACCTCCTGAAGCTTGCGCGCTCCATCTGGCCCGACCGCATCGTCGTCCTTCCCGAGGCGATGGACTCGGCCAAATCATACGACGGCAACCTCGCCGAGGAGTGGGATATCGTCCGTGGCGCCGCGACGGCGCTCTACGGACTCCTGTTCGAGGACGACGATTGCGAGGGCCGGGTCGCAGACGAGTTCCAGCGCCGTACGGGTTACGAGCTCACCTTCAGCGAGAGCAGCGCCACCAGGGCGCGCGCCGATCTGATGAAGATGCGCGAGAGGAACTACGGCGGCCGAACCGTCGACATCTCCGCCCACATCAAGGGGAGGAGCCAGAAGAACACCTTCCGCCTTCACTTCTACATCGATCGGGAAAACGAGCTGATAGTCATAGGGCATGCCGGATGCCACATGAAGACCGCCGGCTCGCACCGTCGCGGTTTCAAGTAGCACAGATCCCCGCCATCGGAACCGATGGCGGGGATCCTTTTTGCGCAACGCGCGAAACAGGCGGCGGAAACGGCCCGCGCAATTGCAGGACTACGGATACGGCGGCCGGCGTTTGGGACCGGGCGCTTTTGGGTAGCATCGAATGGTAATGCCGGCGACGTGACCAGAGGGGAGGGAGAATATGTTCGATACCGATAGCGATGTCCCGTACGACATCGAGCCGACCGCGACCGAGAAGCCGAAGGCCTCGACTGCGGACGGCGCAGCCGAGGCTGCCAAGAGGACGGCCGAGGCCGAGAAGCGCGAGAAGCGCCGCGCCCGCCAGAAGCGCCAAGCGTTCACCGAGCAGATGCAGAACTTGACGATGGACGACATCAGACGCCTGATGGAGTCCAGCGTCGACCTCGGCGGCGTCAGCGACCCGCAGGCCGAGATTGAGCGCCGCATCGAGCGCAACGGCATGGCGTACCTGATGAAGGACGGCGCCGTGTATGCCGTGGTGCTCTCGAGCGACGACTACGAACGTCTCGCGGACAAGAAGGCGTAGACCTCGCATTGGCGAGGGTCGCCGGGCGAGAGGCCGCCACCGGAACACGGTGGCGGCCTTTTTCATGTCGCGACGCAACACCCGGAACACTGACCGGACAACGATGGAAAGCGAGCGGAAACGCTCGCGGCGGACACGGACGGCCAGGCCCCGCCCCGCCTCGATGCACGCCCGCCGGAGCCGGGAGGTATCGGGTCGGCGCGCACCGAGACGTTGGACACGCGCCCGCGCGCAAGACTCCTGCCGCGATCGGGCGCGCAGGCTACTCGCACCCCGTCATAACTTCGAGTGCCACGCGGACATGCCGACATCTCTCCGCAAGCAGCTCGTAGATCGGCGCCGGGTCGTCCACGTCATCGCCATCGGCCGCGAGCAGATCGAGCACGGCGGCCACCCCCTCGATGATACGGGCACAATCATCAGCATCCATATGACCCTCCTTCTCATCGCTGAAAATAACTTATACGGCCGTGACGGTATCCGAGCCGTATCGGACTTGCAACAGATGAGCAGCGTCCCGTTCGTCGCGAAAGAGACGAGGGACAGCCGAAACGCGGACGGTATAACGGCATCGGATGACCGGTGCAAACCGGTTTAAACCCAGGCAAATAGGGGTAGGATACTGAAAACTTCGCAAGAGACGCATACTTGTACCACCATCGTAGATGTGGCCACAAGTATGCCGCCGAAGTCGGTCAGATTTCCGACGCCTGGCACAGCCATCCGACGGAAACCAGCCCGCCTCCGGCGCTTGCCAGGGCTCCGCCCTTGGACCGGGGTCGCGCACTGGTGCGCGATGAGATAGGAGAGACTTTGACAGCCAGCAGGGACAGCAGGGAACGCTACATCCGCGTTCGCCTGACTGAAACCGAACTGAATAAGGTTCGCGCCAAGGCGCAACTCGCCGGCATGACCGTTTCTGACTTCATCCGCGAGACGGCGATCTACGGCAAGCAGGAGTTCACGCTGGCGAAGCTGCCCGGCGGTGAGCGCATGGACGTGAAGGAGGCGCTGGAAGGGTTTCTCGACACCGAGCACCGCACGGTGCAGAAGCATTTCAACGTGACGCCTTACGAGGACACCTTCATCCGTGACGCCGCGAGGAAGGCCGGCATGACGCAATCGCGCTTCATGGTCGACCGCATCCTCCACACGCCCATGTACTACATCGGCGACCCCGATTTCTTCCAGAAGTTCTTCTACGAGCTCAACAAGCAGGGCGTGAACCTGAACCAGCTGGCCGCTGCGGCGAACACGCTGATACTCCTCCAGGACATGCCCGACATGGGCAGGGAGCGCCGTCGCGAGCTGGCGGCGCAGATAGAGAACTTCATCGCGACCCTAAAGGATCCCTACTGCAAGGCGCTCGCGGAGACGCGCGGCCTCATGATGCAGCTCAGGCGGCAGTCCGAAGTGGAGCGGTAGCATGGCGATGCTCAAGACGCTTGCCCGGAAGTTCGGCGGCTGCAAGCAGATAAGAGACTACCTCGCCCGCAACGGTCGAACCGTGACGTTCCGCACAAGCTCAATCGATCTCGATAGCGCCGACTGGGACGAACAGATGAACGCGACGCGCCAGATGTTCGGAAAGGACACGGGGCGCAAGTACTACCACTTCGTGATCTCACCCGACCCCGAGGACGGCCTGGATGCCCGGGCGGTAGACACCCTGGCATACGACTGGGTGCGTGAGCGCTACGGCGCCTACCAGTGGGTGATCGAGACTCATATAGATAACGGCATTCCGCATGCACATATCGTCGTCAACTCCGTCAACCCCGTTGACGGGAGGAAGATACACCTCGACGACGACGACGTGCAGGCCGACGCGATGGAGTTGCAGAGAATCTGCCGCGACTACGGCTACACCGCCTTCGACAATTTCAAGTTCACGAGGGACGAGGACGGTTCCTGGTACGCACGCGCGCCGCGCCCCGACCGCCGGCGCGAAGTCGTCTTGCAGGAGGCGCGCCCGGCGCGCAGGCATGTGACGGACGCCCAGCGCCGCGCCAGGTACAGCGGGGGGAAGCTCTGGACCGACGCGATGCACGACGACATCGAGGCCGCATTGCAGGGTTGCCGGACATGGCCCGCGCTCGAGAGGCGTTTAGCTGAGAGGGGCTACCGCATCAACGTCAACCGCCGCGGTGTGCTGACCTTCTACCCGCCCGAGGGCAAGGGGCATCCCGTGAAAGGCTACAAGCTGGACGACTCCTATACCGTCGAAGGACTGCGCGAGCGCCTTGCCGTGCGCCTCGAGGGACAGCGCCCGAACGTGAAAATGTGCGCCGAGGACCTCGTCCCGGACGTCGTCCTGCCACCTATGACGTTCCAGGCGGTCGCATCCAACAACCTCAAGCGGACAAAGAGGATCGAGCGTTCCGCCGCGCGCCTCGCTGCCGCGGCCGACGCCGTGAACATCATCCGCGAGCGCGGTTACCGATGCTATGCGGACATGGCGGCCGACGCCAAGCGTCTTGCCGTCGAGGTAGACGAGGTCGACGCGAAAGCCGACGCACTCAAGCTGGAGGCCGAGCAGACGGCCGAGGCTATCCGCCAAGTCGAGGTCTACACGGCCTGCGCCGCGCAGCTGACCGCGCGCCCGGACGGCCCCGAAGCGCTCACGGCATGGCGCGAGGACAACGCAGACGAGCTCCGCGAGATGGAGGTGATCCGCAAATGGATGGCCGAGCGCGGCATCGAGCTTACCGATACGACCTACGCGGACCTCCTCGCGCGCCGCGACGGCGTCAGGGCCGACGCCGCGAACCTCGCATCCGCGGCAGGCGACATCCGCAACCGCTCACGCCGCCTTTCCGCCGCGGTCGATGTCCTGGCCTCGTCCCAGATGCCGATCGGCCCCACCGATGTCCGCAGCCGCGGCGAGAGGCAGAAGGGTACCGGGCGCGGCCTGCGCGGAGCCAAGGTCATCACCGCGCACCAGACCGCCGAGCTGACGCGCGAGTACACGCGCTACCGGAAGGCGTATTCGGAGGCGATCGCGGCAGGCGCCCTCACGCCTGACAGGATCAAGCAGATCGAGCGCGACCACGAGCGCGCCAAGGCGAGGATCATCGGCGAGCAGCGCGAGGAGGACCTGCGCGCGGCACGCTCGGCGTACGGGATGGCCGGAAGTGAATGGACGCAGGATGCCCCAGTGACGGTCGCCGTACCCGGCGAGACGGACAGGAGGGTGAAGCCAGGATGGAGACCATACCTCCAGCGCCCCGCGACCGAAAGGCAGATGAAATATCTCGAAGACCTCGTGGAATCCGGTGTCATTGCGCAGGCCGACGTCGATAGCCTCGGTGGCGAACCGACTATAGCGGACGTCAACGCGCTGCTTAACTCGCATCCGAAGGTCAAGAACCTCGAGCTCGAGAAGAGGGACGGGGGAGACGCGGTCGACTCGCGGACGTACGCACAGACCCGAGACGATATCGAAGACGACGGCTATACGCCGGCGAATTACACGAGAAGGAGATAGACGGTGAATATCATCGTGAAGATGCACGATATGGCCCGCGTGGTCGAGACGACGCGCATGGACCTGCACAGCGGCATCATGCTCGAGGACGACTTCCTCGACATTTCCGACTACCTTAACCAGGGCGTGCTTCTTGAGCGCAGCGTGTTCATCACCACGAGCGACGACATGCAGCTCCTCAAGCGCGCCGTGACGCTCATCGAGCCGGACGAGCTGGATGCCATCGACGGCGTCTACGCCGACGGTAAGCCGATTCTCGTGAGGACCGAGGACGGTTCGCGCTTGGCCCCGGCTGTGTTCGAGGTGCTGTTCGACGACAGCGGCAATTACATGGGTGACCACGGCCAGGGCCTCTGCGTCTACTATGAGTCCGGCAGCTACGAGACGATAGTGCCGACTGTGCTCTCATTCGGCGACGGCATGCTCGTGGCCGACGACTTGATCGATTGGAGCGACCTCGACTCGGGCATCACCTGGACCCGCGGAGCCTGGACGCGCGGTGACCGGAACCTCATGGAGCTACGCCCCGAGCCCACGGTCGTGGTCGATCCGGAGCAGTACGCACACATGGAGCTCATGACCTTTGGCGGGCAGCTCGTCGCCATGAAGACCGCCGGCGGCATGGTGAGCGGCGGCGGTACCGTTTCGGACGATCCCGATGCCGACGACGCCGCGATCGAAAGTGAACCGCAGCCTTCCCAGGACGCGGAAAGCGGCGACATGGCAGCAGCCGCCGCCGGAGACGGCGCGCGGGCCGAAATCGAGCCTGAACCAGGCCGCTCGGAAACCGAGTCCGCCGAGGCTGAAAACGGTTTGGGTTCCGATGGGGACCAGGACGGAGATGGCGGAGATCCCGACGGGGATCCTGGCGAAGATGAAGACGGTGACGACGATGATGAGGACGATTCTATGTTCGCCGATCTCTTCTAGAAAGTGACCGCGACGATGCCCGCGGCGGCAATGCGGCCGCCTCGGGCGCTCCGCCTCGTCGATTCGCAACTTGTAACGTTATTTCGGGGCATCGGAGAGACGCCTGGGGCAGGATTGAAACGGCACGATATCGTTCCACTTTGATAACGAGAGTCGGGCGAATAACGTTCGACTACGAGAATGAATAGGACCGCCAAAGAAGGAACGGCAGGGGGAGACCGGCGACACCGCCGCAGGTCTCCCCCTGCCGTTCCTGAACCAACCTGCGGCGAGGGCTGAACAACGCCCGCTCATCACACACCGCGCACGGCGCGAAAGCCGGTTGCCTGGAACGGCGATGACGGGCGTTTGATACGACGGGAATCTCGCCAAGGAGCCTTCAAGCAACATGGGCGGCGGCCGTGATCTGCCGACACGCTATGGAAATACCGGACGGCGCGAAGCCGACAACGAAAGGACAAATGCCCCGAGGGAGGGCACGGAGGTATCCAAGGTCATGGCCCCGGCCTCGCACTTCGGCGCCAAGGCCGCGGAGCGCGACGACAAGCGCCATCGCGTGACCGACCGCCTGAGCGACTACTACCGGAAGTTACGCAGCCTCACCGCCCACTATCCCATCCTGGAAGACGACCTGTAGTCCGCCCGGTAATCCAAAGCCCCGCCGGAGTCCGGCGGGGCTTTCAACTGTAGCTGATAAACTAATAATCCTTCAGCCACCAGTGAAAGCCGCCAGCCGTTCTATTTGGATTCATACATGAATCTTTAACGCCGGCACTTCCAGTTAATCCGACGGCATGAGCTGCTTGGTTATAGTTTTTATACTCTACTCCCGTCTCGAGACAGACAACGATTCCCTGGTGTCTTCCGGCACAAACCGGGCAACCGCTCCCATTCAATAGGTGCGTAGGACTTGCTTGCCACTCATGTCCGCAGCTTTTGCCCCTAACCAACACCTTCTTTTTGTTTGTTACGTACCTTCCGATCGCCTCGACTGACGGATTGCAGAGCGAAAGCTCGCGCACAAACTGGTCGTGTGTCTTTCTGGACCTCAAACTGTGATTTAGGGCTTTGCAGTTCGGGCACCCATACCCCGACAGCAGGTTTCCCGCACTCGCACTCCATTCATGACTGCATGTTTTGCATCTCACCTTGATTTTGCAGTCGCGGCCACGGTATTCCCCAAGCACCTCAATTGTGCTCGTTACCGCTGCCAGCTCGGCGATAAAGTCTTCCGTTGTCTTTTTTCGCGAATGCCGGTGTGCCTCAGTTGATACCTCCGTAAACTCATCGATAGACAGGGCCGTCGATTCCGCGCATTCCAGCAGCAGGTTCAACAGAGCATGAAGTTCCTTCCGGTTCTGAGCAAGGCTGAGCGGCGAGCGGAAAGTCAAGCACTCCATGCCATAGGGCTCAACCTCATCCTTGGAGAAGGCGTCGTAGATCTCTATCAGCCGGATACCCATGCTTTTGCACAGATTTGCCTTTTTCCTATCCCCTTCGATTCGATTTCGATGCCAGTGCCATGCTCCATATTCGACCGCCAGCGACTTCTCCGGCACATACACGTCAAGCTCGCTACCGATCGCAACGCGATCTCGTGACAAGACCGCACTGTCTCCCAATCGTGCCTGAAAGGCAAGATAGATGCACTGCTCCACGTATGACGTTTGAGAATGATTGCAGCTTGGACACCCATTGCCTCGCAAGAGCTCATTCGGGCTTACCAACCATTCATGTCCGCAAATCTCACAACGGCACAGAATTTTCTCCTTGGATCTTACGTACGGTTCAAGTGGAGCCACAAATGGGTTGACCTCAGCAAGCTCCGCTAGGAACTCTTCATTCGATTTGACACGTGACAGGCCGCGCTTGCTTTCCCAACAATGTGGGCATCGGTTGGGATTATCGAGGATAGCCCCGGGGGCAACCTTCCATTCGTATCCGCATTCTCCGCACCTTACCAGGATTTTCGTCTTATTGTCGACATAGGGCTCAAGGGGAACGATTTTCGAGTTGACTGCAGCAAGTTCCTCTAGAAATTGCCTGTTGCTCTTTTTATCGTGCGGATGCGAGCAAAGGGGACAGTTGGACCCGTGTGACCTATTGCTGATGACGGCTTTCCGACCTGGCTCTCGATTTGTTCCACCTTCTTGTGGAGCGGTTCGCTGTAGAGGCGCTTGAGGTCGCGGTTGAAGGTCGCGATGCGTTCGTTCAGCTCTTCGCTCGGCCCATCGATCTTCCTTGCGATCTCGGCGAAAACGATGCCCTGCATGAGCGTCATCGCGATCCCGGCGCCTCGCACCTCGTCCATGGGGGTCTCGTTGACCTCCATGAACGAATCGAACGTCTCGGCCTTGCGATGCTCTTCGGCTGCAAGCAACTCGTCATAGCGCACTTGCTCGGAAGGGGAGGCCACTTCATCGAACTGTTCCCGCCAGTCGCGATCGACGGCGCAGTCCGGATGGTCGCCGAGGAAGACCAGTCTGCTGCACTCGTCCTCGACATGATGAAGCCAAAGGTCATATACGGCATCGTAATCCACGCCCGTGATGGCGGCGATCTTGGAGAATACGTTCTCGCGCACCAGGGAGTCCCCGACGCCGAGATACTTATAGATATCGCCTCCGTCCGCCATGCATTTCACGGCGCCGGCGAAGGTGGCCAATGGGTTGATCCTGTAGCCGAGCTGATCGGATGGAAATGCCCGGATGTACCAATCGCGGATACTAGACTTGAAATTGGAATGCTTCTTGCTCATTTCGCCAGCTCCAAAACAGAGGGTCGGCCAGATACGACAAAGATGCTACCCGCGTCGCGCACCAACGAAAACGGCCCTTCCCGAACGGGAAGGGCCGCCATTTACCCGCGGTGAAACCGGGTCGCACTAGATACGCTTGCCGCCACCGACCTCGCCGGAAACGTTTTTGCAGGCCGCGGCTCTGGCCGCCACAGCCTGCGCACCGGGCTCGGGCGATACATCGGCGACCTTCGGGATCGGGAGCGCTTCGCGCCCCTTGAGCCCCGGCGCCTCGATGCCGAGCTTGCCGCACGCGCGGGCCGCCAGGCGTTCGAACCCGATGCTCTCGGCGAACTCACGGGCCTCCTCGTCGTCGAAGGTCCAGAATTCCGGCCCGATAGTGGCACCGGACCACGAATCGGCATTGCGGTCATAGCTCAAAGTCGTCTCATGGCAGAAGAACTTCCTGCCGCCCAAATCGACGGCATGCGTGATGGGGGAGAAGTTCAGGACGGCATTGTGCTCGCCCGACGGGTAATCGATACCGATGGCATCGACGGAAAGCGAATCGGGATACTGCGTGCCCCAGCCATATCCGAGACCGGAGAAATCGACCTTTCCGAGTCCATGGATTACCTGTTCCCTCTTCGGCATGACGGGCTTCGCCGGCATCGCCTCCTTCTTGACCTTGCTGGGGTCGGCCATATCGCCCAGCCCGCGTTCGCGACGGCGGGCGATCATCTTCTGGTTGAAGGCGAGCACTGCCGCGCGGCACTCCTCGGGCCTCGCGGACGGGATGATCGGGCGTCCGCCGAGCTCCGCGATATCCTCAGAGTCCACGAGCGTGAGGTTCTGGAAGAACGTCATCGCCTCGACCTCGGTGAAGTCGGCCATGGTGCTCTCGCGGAGCCAGTCGCGGCCGGTGTCGTGGTCGGTGAACTGGTCAGCGTCCTCGATGATGAGGAAGCAGCGCGAGCGCACCTCGTCATTGCTGAGCTCATGGTCCCAGTCGTCGGCCAGGATGCGCGCGCCCACCGTGAACGCGTCGGGAAAGTATTCCTCGTGCTCGCGGCGCTCCTCGGGAGAGTCGTCGTCCCAGTCGAGAAGCATGCCGTCGAAGAGCCCGCAGGTCCCGGTGGGGTCGAGCTCCATTTCGGTATAGTCCCAGCCCAGCTCCTCGACGTTGCTGGAGGAGAGAACGTTGACTGCGGTGAAGCCGTTGCAGACGACCGCTTTCCACTTGCCGGTCTCGTATTTTTCGGCCATATCCCTATCCTTTCGAAATCGCCCTACAGCTTGATGGCGCCGGCGTCCCCGGCACCGTCCCCGCCGGTACTCCCGGCCGCCCTCTTCGCCGCCGCGGCCGCCTCTGCCGGATCGGGCTTCTTCTCGGCTCCGTCGAGCTCGCGCAGGGAGTACTGATGGCACCACTCTTTGGCTTCCCCAACGGACGCGAACCGGGGTCCTGCATCCTCGCAGGCACCCTCACCCGTCGAGATCTTCGCTATGTAGGGCAGGTCGGGGAAGGCGGCAACCTGGTAGATGTCGAACTTCGTCTCCCCGAAGCGGTACGACTCCTGTGCCGAGCCGTAGGCGCGCTGCGCGAAACGCGGCAGCGAGCACGGCCCGACATCGGGTGAATCGTAGATGTTGTCCAGGAGGATATGGAAATCGCCCGTGCTCATTTTGCCGGGCGCGCAATATTCGCCGCCGAGCTTGAACCCCTTGGCATCGTACGAGATCCCGGAGATGAGCCGGACGTCCAGATAGGCGGAGCCGTCATGATGGGAGGCCTCGATGTGGAGCTCTCCGTTCGTATCTATGATGCGGTCGATCTGGCAATCCTTGAGGGCATCCGCGCTGCCGGTGCCCTGTACGAGGGAAAGCAGCGAGTCGGCGACGACCAGCCCGCGGGAGGGCCTGTCCCAGCGCTCGACCGTCCCCTTGGCGACAACGGAGATCTCGGTCGGATGTTCCGGGTCGTCGCCGCATTTCAAGTCGCGCAGCATGCGATCGAAACGGGAGATCTCGTCGAAGAGGTCGTTGTCGATGGCGTAATCGATCTCTTTCCAAACCTCATTCATAAAGAAATCGAGGGAGGACACCACATCGACATTGACACCGTCTCGGTCCGCTATATATTCGTTATAATCATCCACCGCCTCATCGGAGAAGTAATAGGAACGGTCGTAAAGGACGCGTTCCGCGGGCATGAAGAAATCCATGGCGAAGTCCTTTCGGCTGCAAACGGGGGAGGCGGGACCGACCCGGTCACCGTCATAGACCGATAGTACCCGCCCGAATCGCCACCAGCCTCAACCACAGCCCCCATTTCCCGAACGGGAAGCCTTCGTGTCAATTCCGGCATTTTGCCGCACATGCCCGGCAAAAAGACCCCGGACCCGAAAGGACCCGGGGTCGATAATCTATCCGCCCGAAAACGATTCGCTAGAGACGGTGCCCGCGCTCGACTGCGTCGCCGCGGCCGCTGAGCTGTTCCTTCAGTGCGAAAGCGCCCGCGGCGAGCTTCGCCACCGCCGCATTATCGAGCAAGGCACGGTAGGTCAGCGTATCGACGCCATATGCCTCGATCCTGCATCCCGCGATCGCGCTAAGCATGGCCAAGGCCTCGACCTGCCTGCCGAAGTGCTTGACCGCATCGGCCCGTCCGGCATCGGCCCGTCCGGCATCGGCGCGGCGCACGGCGATATCGCACAGGGGCTCCGACCCGGATATGGACTGCTCGAGATAGGCGAGCACGCAGTCGAAGCCATTGGATGCCGCCTCGTTGGAGACCTCGTCGAAGCCGATTTTCGAGCAGTCGAGCTTGACGCCGCCGACCTCGAAGCCCTGCCCCTCGTCGCGCCTGCAATACCAAAGGCAGGGTACGACCGCGGCCGCGTCGACGTCGAAGGTGCGCGACAGGAACGCCACGCCGTTCTCGTCCTCCCAGGGCGTGAGGGGCGTGACGTCGCGGGCGGCGTCATCCGCCGCAAAGAACGGAGACATGAACGTGTCGTCGGCGTAGGCGCCGAGCACCGTGCCGGCGCGGCTGCACTCGGTCTCGCCGAACGCGCCGTCGATTTCGCGCAGCACATTGTCCGCATCGGTGCCGGCGGAAAAACCGCGCCAGTCACGGGCAAGCGTGCCGGAGCGGCCGACGTTGTCGACAAGCTCCGAGTAGAGTCCGTGCACGGTCCCAGGGAGGTCGTAGATGTCCTCCGGGGCGATGGGCCGCCCGGCGAGCATGAAGGCCTCTCCGTCGCGGATATCCTGGTCCACCAGCGTCTCGGGGTGAAGTCCCTCTTGCGGCTCGCCCGGCGCGGTCCTTTCGATAAGCATGGCGGCGTAGCGTGCGTCCCCGCCGGCGATCTCGAGGAAGTCACTCCAGCAGTAGGTTTTCTCATCGGAAGTATCGCGGTCCGTCACGTACTCGCAATCGAGATAGGCCTTTACCGCCGCGAGACGATCGGGATGGAAATTGTTTACCCGCGCGAGGAGCTTGCGGATATCTCGGGCACTCGTCCCATACATTTGCGAGAAATCGTTGACGATATAGGAGAGCGCGATCAGGTCGCGCTTCACATAGGGACCGACATGGACATCCGTCTCACCCGGCGAACCGAGCCAGAAGTCTTCGAAAAGATCGAGGTCGCATCCGGTGGCGACCTCCACGGCCCTGACCGCCTCGCGCCCATCGTGCCCGCGTTTCACACCGGACAGGCCTTCGAACGACCTGCCCCTGAAATAGTCCAGGAGGTCGATGCCGAGATCGGAGCACTGGATATCGGAGGCCGCCGCGATATCGAACGACCCCGCCTCGAAGCACTCGGTATACGCTCCGGTGTCATCGTCGATATCGCTGCGCAGGAAGGCGATCTGGGTCAGGTCCTCCCCATCGCGGGACACCGGCCGGAACAGCGCGATGCCGTCGACGAGGGTAGAGCAACCGACGAACTCGCAGGTATAGGCGTATCGCGGGTTGAACCCCTCATACTGGCCTCCTGTCGAGACCAGGTCGATGGTATCCATCGCGTTGTAGACGTGGCCGCGGGCGATCTCGAGGAAATCGCCCCAGCGGTACACGGTCTTATAGCCCTCGGGCGAGTACTCCACATCGGTATATCTGGAGATATCCGACTCGTTCCGTCCGCACTCGTTCATATCCATGCACTCCAATCCAAAAAATCGGCACTCTGGTACCGAAAATGGTAGGGCCGCCCGGCCGCGATGCGGCCCGGCGGCCCATAGGGTTCCCGAACGGGAAGCCGGTCACTTCCTCTGCCGCTTGGTCGGCGTCAGCTTGCCCGAACCGGTCTTCCTGAGGATTGACTTGGCGGCATGAGCCATCTGCGGCGGCGTCTTCTCGTAGAGCTTTCCCGCCTCGACGTCGTCAACGAGCCGTTCGGCCTCGCCGGGCGTGAGCGTCTGGGCGCAGACCTGCCTACAGCTCAGGTCCTCGGACTCCACGGCGCCTACGACCTCGATCCCCTCGCGGCGGCACGGGGCCCCGACCAGGTCGAGCGGCGCGCGGACGCGTCCCGCCTCGATGAGCGCGGCGACCTTCTCGCGCGCCGCCTCCATATCTGTGGCGAGCACGGGATAGCTGAAGGTGACGGACTCGGAGACCGTCACCATGTAGTATTCGGCGCCGTCCTCGACGACCTCGAGTTTGTCAGCCATATATCGAACTCCTTGCGTTTCCTACGTCGATCCCTTGCCGGTCGGCGGTTTCTTCTTCTTGCCGCGGTCCTTCGCGGTCCTGGCCGCGGCGCTCTTCGCGTGCCCTGCCGTCTCCCGCGGAGGCCTGCCGTGCGGGTAGTACTTCTCCGGCGGGGCCTCGGGCTCGGGCTTGGCCGCGACATCGCGGCGCCGGCGCATCGCATGGCGCTCGGGGCCGTTGCCTCCGGCGCTGTCGTTCTCCTCGCGGCGGTAGCGCCGTCCATGCGGGCGCCTGACGTCGATCTCGCCGCCATCGTCCGTGGCGCGCTCGGATGGGCGCCAATGCCGCCCGATGCCGTCGCGGCGGCGCTCATGGGCCTGTGCACGCGATTCGGCGAGCCGCGCGCCCTCTTTCGCCGTCATGGCCCCACCTGGGTCGCCGGCGGTATTCCGGATGGGTTTCCCTTCCGCGCCGGTATCGACCGACTCTGCGCTATGCACCGGAGGGGTAGGGGTTTCGGGACGGGCATCTGCCACCGCACCCGCCTCCTCGTATCCTCCGCTCTGGACGGCCGCCGCGGAAGCGCTTCCGGTGGCGTCCTTCCGCGCGAAGTGCCGACCGATGGCACCCGAATCGTCATCAGAGCTGTGTACGGGGCAGTCTGCGGCCTTCGCGCGCGCCCCATCGTCTCCCGCCCTGGAATGCCTGCCGATCGCCCTCATGGCGTTCTCGATGGGCTCGCGCGCGAGGCCTTCCGCATCGGCGTGTAGGCCGTCTCCATCCTTCCGCGTCTCAACCGGTGTAGACCGGTCACCGCATGCCGGCGAGGGGGCTTCCGCAAATGCCCCCGCCTTCCCGGCGATGGCGCCAGGGGCGGCGTCGCGGCCGTTCTCCCTCCTTGGATCGCTTTCGGGGATGACTTCACAGCGGTTCCGCTCGAAGGCGGCGCGGTAGCCGCCGCGCATCTGCTTGATGAGGGGCGCCGCGGTCTTCACGATCCCGTTGACGTAGCCCTTGAGCGAGGAGGCCTTGGCCCTCACGTCGTCGGGCGGCAGCACGGGGCTGGCGCACCCTGGGCCCTGGGCGCGGAAGTGCGCCTCGATGACGAAGCGCGCGTTCTCGTCGAGGTCGTCCCATGCGACCGGCACGCGCTCGGCTTCCGGCACGGCCTCGGCGTCGCTGTCCATGTCGGCGACGTTGACGAGCCGGTACAGCCCGGCCTTGGCGTCGCTCCATGACGCAGCCGCGATATCGACGGAGAGGTCGAGCACGCGCGCGGCTCCCCTCAGCCTCGTGAGGGGGGGCAGTCCCACGAGCAGCGCCGGCGGGAACAGCTCGTCCACGAAGAACAGCCCGCCGCCCGAGCCGCGGGGCCTGGACTTGACGCCGTAGACGCCCGTGCAGCCATCGGCGGCCTTGATGTCAGCGCCGGGGAAGAGCGACCTCCATGTCGAGATGGGCAGGATCTCGCGGCACTCGTGCCAATCGGATGCGGCGAGCCCCGCGCAGTTCATCGCGGAGAGGTTGTAGAAGGCGTTGGCGCATCCCGTGTGCCTGGAAAGCGTCTCGAGATAGCGCCGCCACCCCGCCTCGCTGGATGCGGCTTCCGCCAGGTAGCTTTGGTTTTTCGCGTTAACCGTTCGGACGGTTGGGACGGCCATGGCGCGCTAGAGCTTCTTGCCGCCGGCTTCGCCCTCGGCCGTGGCCGATTTGGCCGCGGAGGCCTGGGCCATGGCGCTGATGAGGCACGGATCGCGCTTCTCGGCGGCGTCCTTGCAGTAGGCGCGCACCTCGCGCAGGGCGGGCGCGATATCCTCCTCGCCGGTGTACTGGACGATGAGCGACTTGCCCAGGCTGGAGCCGAACATATACGCATCGGCGTCCGCGCGCAGGAAGAAGCGCACCTCATCGGGCCGCTCCGTGAAGTCCTCGACGTAGACCTCGCGGCAGCCGATGTCCTCGAGGTCGCGGGCCGTGATGGCGCTGTCGCCGATCTTGTCGGCATCGACCGAGTAGACGGCCAGGTCGTTGCCCCCGTGGGCGACGGGGCAGACAGAGACATGCACCCCGCCGCCGTCGACCGCGGGCCAGATGTTGACGGTGCAATCGTAATCGCCCGCGCACTCGAAGACCTGTTCGTAGAACTCCCTGGCCTGCACGCTGTGTCCGACCCCCAGGTCGAACGAGTTGGGGTCGAGATGGTCGTGGATGACGCCCCAGCCTTGGTTGTAGACGGTGTCGTCGATATGGTTCCCGAGCTGGTCCATGGCGCGCTCGACGTTTTTCTCGGTCGCGGGGATGGGGAAGCCGAAGTTGCCCCAATCGTTCTCAAGTGAGTCGGCGATGTCTTTGCGGCGCCAACGAAGCGTGATGAACTCGTCGTCGTAGAGCTTGCCGCCGGTCGGCACGTAATCGCGGCCGCATCTCTTCTCGAAGCGCAGCTTCGCGTGCGTCACGTCATCGAAGGGCTCGATAGACTCCCAGGTGCGTGCATCCGCATCGTAGCCGCGGGCCACGGCGTACGGAAGGGTCCCGCCCTCGGCGATGCGGCCGCCGTCGGCCTCCGTCATCGCCAGCAGCGCGGTGCCGCTCTCGTGGTCATACTCGAGGACGAAATGGTCCAGTTTGTCGTTCATGTCGGTACTCCTAGCGGATAGGGCGGCGGGACGCGTTGCCCGCCGCGGGTTTACTGATGCTTGTTGCCGACGTGCTCGACAGCGCCCTTCGCGCCGCCCTCGGCGGCCGACAGCGCGGCCGCGGCGATGGCCTGCGGGTCGCGGGGCTGCTGCACGGCCGTGCGAGCATCCTCGGTCACCTTGCGCAGCGTCGGCGCGAGGTCGGGCAGCTCGCCGTACAGGTTGTTGACCCCGAAGCGCTCATCGAACCTATCGACCGCGACGCGGTTGGCGAAGGCGCGGATAGCCTCGATGCCGTCGAAGCCGTGCTTGTACACGCACAGCTCGCGTTTGCCGCCCAAGCGCTCGATATCGTCGACGGTGATCTCGCTGTCCCCGATGAGGTCGGCATCGATCTTGTAGACCGCCAGGTCGCCGTCCTCGCTGTCCACGGCAGATGTCATGACGAACGCGGCGTCCCCCTCGCTACTCGGCCAGACGACGGCCTCGGTGAAGTTCGAGAGCCCGAAGGCGTCCCTGTAGAAGTCTACGCCCTGTTTGGTCGAGAAGCCCAGGTCGAGCTCGTCTTCGACGATGATGGCGACGATGGTCTCCCAGCCGTCCTCGATGGAGCGGTCCTGGAAGCTGTCATGTGCCATGAGCTGCCCGATCGCGGTATCGATGTTCTTCTCGGTGGCGGGGATGGGGTAGGCGAGGTATTCCGAAAGCGCTTCCGCGATATCCTCGCGGCACCATCGAATCGTGCAGAACTCGTCATCGCGCAGCTTGCCCTCCGCGAGCGGGTATGGATGGCGGCACGAGCGCTCGTAGTCGATCTTCGCCTCGGCGATATCGGTGAAGTAGTGCCCGGCGCCCCAGGAACGGGACTCGAAATCGTATCCGTCGGCGACGATGTAGGGCGATGCGTGCCCGCTCAGGACGGGCTCGCGGCCGCCCGACGTGGCGACGACGAGCGCGGTGCGCGTGCTCTCGTCATATTCGAGGACGATGTGTTCCATGGCGAAACTCCTTAGGCGGTCCGGCGCGCAGAAGGCGCCGGCAATGCGGATATTGCCCTGATGATAGGGACGCGGACCCGCCGTGTGAACGCATGTTCCCGAACGGGAAGCGCCGCCCCTAGAGCGCCGGCCCGCGCCCGGCGGCCTCTCCCTGCGCGGTCGATCCCGCGGCCCTCTTGGCGCCGCGCGCCTGCGTCTCGGGGTCGGTGAGCGACAGGGAGCGCTCGCGCGCCTCGGCGGCGAGGCGCGCCACGAGGCAGGGGTCGGCCGTGTTGGGCGACAGCGTGGCGCACGAGGCGGCGAGGGCCGCATCGGCGAGCCGTTTGACCCCGTCGGCCCCTGCCGGGACCTCGCGCATATGGTTTTTCGGGTCCTCGGCGGTGTCCTCGAAGCCGAAGAACGATCGCTCGTCCTCGCCGTCCGCGATCGGCCAGGCGGCGCCCTCGATCAGGAGGCTTCCGTCCTCGAGCACGTCGGCGCAGATGGCGCCGATCTCGGCGGTGTCGGTGCCGCCGATGCCGATCGTCGCGGTGAGGATGCCGTCGGTTGAGGCGATGCTATCGGGACTGTTCGCGGCGATGCGCCGCGCCCCCGAGATCGCCGCTCCCGCGGCGGTGAGCGCGGTGCGGTACAGCTCCGGGCTCGACAGCCCGCGCACGAGCGCGGAGCGGCAGCACCCGGCGAGCGTGTAGGAGTTGGCCGCCGGTGCTATCCCGGCGGGAAACACCGGGATGCCCGGCGTGTTGGCTGTGAGGACGGGCGAGGCAGCGGCGAGACGTTCGAGCTCGAAGCGCGTGGGTGTCTCGGTAAGCAGGTCGGCCAGCGCGTCGGCCACGGCGTCGAGCGGGTCGCCGGCAATTCGGCACCAGGTCGGGACATCGACGGCGATGCACGCGGCGTGCCCCGTCAGCTGGTCGATCTCGCGGTCAATGTCGCGCCCCTCGACCTTGTTGAGCGTGTATCCGCCCGCCCCGCTCGTGACGGGGCAGGTCAGGACGCTGGAGTTCTCGCGGGAGATGATCGTGTAGTGCGCGCCACCGCAGAATACGGCGGAGTCGATTACGAGAGGCTGCATGGCTTGTCCTTTCGGTTTTTAAGGGGACAGGGGGCCGGAAACCGGCCCCCTGTCAGACGTGTCCTTAATGGCGTATACCCTAAAAGCGCCCCGGCTTACATGCCGGCCTTGTGCTTCTCGCCGCCGTCGCGCTCCTCGCGGACGGATGCCGCCGCCGAGCAGCGCGCCGCCTCGGCGACATCGTCCGGGCAGCCGGACGCGATGCCGCAGGCCGTGGCCGTCGCCGCGGCGTGTGCGGCTGAGTCCTCGCAGATGAGCCCCTGGCGGCGCAGCTCTGCCACCCGGCCGCGCTCGCGCGTCTCGTCGTCGGCCATGGCCGCGCGCTCGTGCTCGCGCTCGGCCTCGCGCTCATCTTCGACGCCCTCCTCGATCGCGGCGGCCTCGGCCTCGGCGCGCTGCGCCTGCTCGCGCTGTCGCTGCGCCTCGGCCTCGATGCGCTCCTGCTCGAGAACGGCGAGGCGCTGTTCGGCCTCGACGAGCTCGGTCTGCTTGGGGAACGGCTCCTTGGCCGCCTTCTGCGCGTCGGCGAGCGCGTGCTGCGCTTCACGCAGCTTCAGCTCGATCTCCGCGGGGCCCTTCGCGTCCCGGGCGATGATTCGGTCCATCTGGGTAAGCACGGTGAAAGCTCCTTTCTCTCCGGAAGGGAAGACCCTGTCCGACATGTGGACGTGTTTGGCGGCATCGACCGCCAGGCCGATATAGGGCAGCCAGTCGTCGTCGAGAACGTGCTGGCGGCGGCACACGACCGAAAGGCCGCGGTAGGTACCGATAACCTCTTCGCAGCCTGGGCGGACGCCGTAGGCGGCGCGGCGCAGTGCGCGGATGGCCTCCCCCTTGTCGGCGATGTGCGTGCCGCCGACGGTGAGGAAGCTGTCCTTGGAGCCGAGCGTCTGCTGGCGGACAAGGTCCGCCTCCGCGAACGGGATCTCGTCGTCGGCGAGCATGTCGCGCTGGGCGGTCAGCGCCTCGACGAGCGGGCGGTACTGCGTCTCGATCTTGTGCTGGACGTCGGCCAGGCCCTCCAGGTGCGATGCCATCATGAGCTTGAGCTGGCCGATCTTGTTCTCGACGTCCATGCGCTCGGCCACGGTGGGGTCGCCCTCGGCGATCTGCTTCATCTGGGCGAGAGACAGCACGGTCTCGTCCAGGTCGTCCATCGTTCGCACGGGCGACTTGTTCGTGAAGACCTGGCTGATGAAGCGCTGCTTGCGCTCGACGATGGAGTACAGGTAGCTGTCGAACGTGCCGGTCGAGACATAGCGGAAGTCGTGGACGCGGTCGAAGGTGTTGCCCTGACGCACGATGCGCCCGAGGCGCTGTTCGAGGTCGGACGGTCGCCACGGGCAGTCGAGGTCGTGGATCGCGGCCAGGCGCGTCTGCACGTTCGTCCCGGTGCCCAGTGTCGTGGTCGAGCCCAAAAGGATGCGGATATCGCCGCTGCGCACCTTCTCATACAGCGCCTCCTTCAGCTTCGACTTGCCCTTGGCGTCGGTCACGCAGGCGATCTCGGACTCGGGGACGCCGGCCTCGATGAGGCGCCGGCGCACGTCGTCCTGGATGTTCCAGCGCCCGGATGCGGGCGTGGAGGAGTCCACGAACACGAGCTGCGCGCCGCGCTCGGTCTCGGTGCGTTCGCGGATCTCGAGGACGTTGCGCACGCACTCGTCGACCTTGCCGCCCGAAAGCGGCTCCATGTCGGGGTCGTCCTCGAGGTAGAGCAGCTTCGGGTCGAGCGCGACCTTCCTGCCGTCGCCGGTGATCTTGAGCATGTTGTCCACGCTCGGGTCGCAGCCGGCGTGGACCTTCTCGCCGCGCTCCACCAGCGCCTCGACCTCGGCGAGCTGTTCGGGCGTCGCCGGGACCGCGACCGCATGGCTCTCGAGCTCGGGGAGGTCGAGGTCGAGGTCGTCGGCGGTCATGATGTCGCTGTAGCAGTGGAACGAGCTCATGAGCTCGGGGAGGTTCTGGAACCTCGCGAAGCGTCGCTTGATGTCCAGGCCGCCGCCCTCGGGCTTGGGCTCCAGGGTCTCGGTGACCTCGCCGAAGGTCTTGGCCCACGCGCTGAAGTTCGAGACTCCCTGGCTGTCAAGCAGGTTAGGCGAGAGGTAGCGCTGCATGTTGTAGAGCTCGGCCATCGTGTTCGTGACGGGCGTGCCCGTGGCGAACACGATGTTGTTGCCGCGTCCGTTATCGCGCAGGTACTCGCACTTCATCAGAAGGTCCTCGCACTTGGCCGCGTCGCTGGTCTGCATGCCGGGCACCGATCCGCCCGACACCGCAAGGTTCTTGAAGTAGTGGGCCTCGTCGACGAATATCGCGTCGCAGCCGACCTCCTCGAACGTCGCGCCCTCGAGCGTCTTGGAGGCGTTTCGCTTCTCGAGCGACTGGAGCTTGCTCTTGAACTTGTCGCGCACGCCCTCGATCTGCTTGACCGAGAAGTCCTTCTCCCCGGCGCCGTCCTCCAGCTCCATGAGTCTGGATTCCTCGAGCTCGTCGATGCGCGCCGTGAGCGCCGCCTTCTGCGCACCGTATGACATCTGGAGTTTTTCGAAGCGGCTGAATCCGACGATGACGGCGTCCCAGTCGCCCGATGCCGCCTGCCCCCAGAACCGGCGCACCGAGTCGGGGCTTTTCGCCGCGGCGTCGGTGAGGACGAGCAGCTTTGCGTCGGGGTAGAGCTTGAGGTAATCGGCGGCCCACTGCTCGGTGAGGTTGTTCGGCACGACGATCATCGGCTTGCGGGCTCGCCCAAGGCGCTTGAGCTCGTGCATGGCGGTGATGCCGGTGAAGGTCTTGCCGGCGCCGACCGTGTGCGCGATCAGCGTGCCCTCGCCGTCCTGGATGATGCGCGCCACCGCGTCGCGCTGGTGCTTCCTGAGCTGGATGTCGGGCGACATCCCCGGCAGCGAGAGGTAGTCGCCGCTGTACGCGCGCGGGGCGACGCGGTTGAGCTTTCGGTTGTAGATGTCGGCGAGCATGGCCGCGCGGTCCTCGTCCTTCCAGACCCACTCGCGGAAGGCCTCCTCGAGCTCGCGGCGCTTGGCGTTGGCGGCGGCCGTTGCCACCGGGTCGGGGATCTTCTTCTTGGACTTTTCTGCGACCGGGTTGTAGTCGGGGTTGTCCTTCTCGATCTGGATGAGGCCGCCGTTGAGCGCGGCGGTGAGAATCATGAAGCAGTTGTAGGAGCCCACGCCCCACTTCTTCGCGACCGACTCGTCCATACCGCCGCTGGCGGACGTGACGCTCCACCTGCCGGACACCTCGGAGTAGCGGACCTCGAGGCCGCGCGCCTGGGCGGCGGTCTGGTAGCTGCCGCGCACCCTGCTCTCGTGCCCGTAGCCGATTTTGAAGGTCTCGAGCGCGAAGTCGCGGATCACCGACGCGGGGACCCAGGAGCTTCCGAGCTGGCAGGCGATCTGCCCGGGGACGAGCTTGACCGGCTGGACGGCTTCGAGGCGCGATTCCAGGCGCTCGAGGGCCGCGACGCGGTCCGGATCTACGGGCGGGACGGCGAGCTTGGCGGCCTCCATGAAGCGCGCCTTGTGCTCGCGGAAGCGCTCCAGGCCCTCCTCGGTGGCGAGGTCGGACAGCTTTGCCGGCTCGCCGGAATAGTAGTCGACCAGGTAGGAGGGGCGGCCGTCGCGGCGGAGCAGATCGGCTTTCGTGACACGGTCCTCGGAGCGCTGCTTCCGCTCGATGCGGTACAGGTACTCGACGGCATCGGGCGCCGCCCTGAGGGCGCGGGCCAGGCGCATGCCGTTCTCGATACGCGCCTCCCTCGCGGAGACCTCCCCGTAGGACGAGCGGACGGGCGGCTCGATCTCGACGCCGGCGACCGCGCGGAAGGTCTCGAAATACTCCGACCTGTTGAGGATGCCCGAGCCGCCCGCGGCGAAGAAGGCGCCCAGCTCCTCATCGGAAAGGCCGCTGTCGCAGACGAGGTACTTGATCGCGTGCGCGGGCGTCTTCGCGACGCCCTTGTTGATTTGGCCCGAATAGAAGTCGCCGAGGCCGCGGGCCAGCAGGTCGATCAGCGGGTTGCCGGTGGACACCGATGCGCGGTCGTCGACGTTTTGCACAGCGATCGGGCGCGGCCCGTCGTATGCCTCGAGCGCGAGGGGGATGAGCGCCGGCCAGCAGTCCCAGTTGATCCGGCGGGCGCCGTGGTCGAGGCCTTCGGAGTGCGCGAAGCCGTCCACCGCGAAGCGCGACGTCGTCGGGTTCAGGCTGCTTTCCCATAGGTGCGTCTTGCGCAGCTGCGCGAGCGCGTCGCGGACGTCGCCGGGCAGGCCGTCGGCATCTACGGAGAACCCGAGGTGTTCGTTCCAGGCCTGACGGGTCTGGCGCTCCGCGCGCCCGCGCTCGGCGTCCAGCAACGCGCGGACGTGCTCGAGCTTGCCGCCCACGTCGCCGGAAAGGTACTCGTCGGCGGTCATTACGTGCGCCGCGTCGTCGGGGTCGGTGACCACGAGGTCGCCCAGGCGCTCGAGCGCGGTCTGCACGTCGGTCTCCATGAGGTCGGCGAGGAAGTCCATATCGACCTCGCCGCGCGCGTCGATCGTGACGGCGAGGGCGTCCGAGGGGTTGCCGACGTGCTCGGGAGTGGGCGCCTCGGGGGTGACGAGGCGCTTCTTGAGGATGTCTGCCTTGCCGGTCACCTCGCCGTTGGAATCCACCTTCTCGAGGCTCAGGAGATTGAGTGCCAGCGAGTGGTCCGTGAACCCCTTGGAGGGGAACACGGCGAGGTTCTTCTTGGAGTTGATGCGGCCGTAGCGCTCGAGGAAGGAGTCGTATTCGGCGGAGAGCCCGGCGATGGCCTCCTCGACCTCGTCGTCGTCCGCGCCGGGGTCGCGCTCGAGGGCGAGCAGCGCACGGGCGCCGTCGCGCAGCGATAGCATGGCGCGGGCGCGCTCGGGGCCGGTCTTGCCGCCGCCGGGCGTGAAGGGCTCCACGGCGTCTTCCGTGCCGTACCAGATCGTGCCGTCCGCGGCGACGGAGAACTCGAACTTCGTGGGCGCGGTCGGGACCGCCGAGACCCCGGCGGCCTCCTCGGCCGCGGCCATCTCGACGACGCCGGCGCGGTCGACGCTGTCGCGCAGCAGGTCGGAGACGCGGTCGCCGAGGGCGGCGCCGTCGCCCTTGAAGCTGACGCCGAGCGTCGGGCCCATGGGGCCGCTGACGATCGACATGTCGCCGACGGCGCGGCCGGGATGCTCGTTGAAGTATCGGTTGATGTTGACGGTGTCCTCGAAGGGCGAGGTCTCGACCCACTCGGGAAGCTCGTCGTCGGAAAGCGCGATGGGCTCGGGGCGGCGGCGCAGCAGCAGGATGTCGCTCAGCGCCTCGGTTCCCGCCTGGCGCTTGAACGTCTCGGCCGGCAGGCGCACCGCGCCCAGAAGCTCGGCCTGCTCGGCCAGGGCGCGGCGGGTCGCGGTCGAGTTCTTGTCGAGCGTGTAGCGGCTGGTGAGCACCGCGACGACGCCGCCGGGGCGCACCGCCTCGACGCTCTTCCTGATGAAGTAGTCGTGGATCGGCATGCCGTCGATCTTGATGTCGCCGCTGTAGGGCACGTTGCCGATCGCGGCGTCGAAGGATGCGGGGGAGACCCGGCACTCCTCGAGGCCGGCGGCGGTGATGCGCGCCTCGGGGCAGAGCGCCTGCGCGATGCGCGCCGAGATCGGGTCGAGCTCGACGCCGTGGAAGTCCAGGGCGAGGTCGGCGGGCGCCAGGCGCATGAAGTTGCCGGTGCCGCAGCCCGGCTCTAGGATCGCCGCAGGCGTGTCGCCCTGGCCGATGCCGGCCTCGCGCAGCGCGTTGTAGATGGCGCCGATGACGGGCGCCGGGGTATAGAAGGCGGTGAGGACGGTATGGCGCTGGGATGCGAACTCGTCATCGCTCAGCAGTTCCCTGAGCCTGTCGCGGATCTCGCCCCACTCGCCCTCGGCCTTCTCGGAGAAGGCCTTCTGGGCGCCGCCCCAGCCGGAATAGGCCTCCATGGCGGCGATTTCCCCGGCGGTGGCGCGGCCGCGCTCCTCGGCGGCGGCAAGCGCCTCCAGGGCCGCCAGGTTCTTCCTGGCTCGGGCGATGGGGCTGCCGGCGCACTGCGAGTCCACGCCCGCGGCGGCCTCTACATGGCCTCGATGATCTCCTTGATCGCGATCTCGGTCGCCATCGCCTCGGCGGAGTTCGCCTTCTTGATGAAGCTCGGCAGGTCGTTCGAGCGGAGTTCCGGCGTCGCCCCGCACGACTTCATGCAGCCCGGCGTGAGCTCGCTGATCCGGTTGCGGTACGCCGTCTCGATCTGCTCGAGGTAGGATTCCGTCTCCCCGGACGCCTTCAACTCGGCTACCTGCTCCGGCAGGTTGTCCAGCATGAACTGGTACCTCATGCCGCGGACTCCGGTGTACGGTTGCTTCAGGACGGCCATCTTCGTCTCCCTTCCGAGATGCGTCGGCGGGCGGCTCGCCCGCGATTTGGTTTACATAAGACCGCGACTCGGCGGCTTTGTCAACGGCATTCTCCGTGTTTTCAGTGACGGCGAACAGAAAGTCGTCGGTCATGGCGAAAAGGGAGAGTTGTCCTTCTGCCTGAAGCGTCTTGCGGGAGCGGCGCGCCATCGGTGCCTCGCCTTCATGGTCGGGTTTGCGTTATCTCGGATACCATATCCCCATGGGCCGCCGGCGCCAACGCGCTTTCCCGAACGGGAAGCGCCGGTCCGGGTGAGCCCGCGCCGGCGCCATGGCGTCAGATGTCGTTCTCTATCCCGGGTATTCAGATATTGACGGTTGACGTTGGAAAGAATTAACCACGGACCTGAAATTAACTTTATGCCGTGGGTACGATTGCGATTATGGACAGCAGTTATCTAGGTTGGTGTTGTTTGGCAAATGATTAGAAGCGTATTCATCGCAAGGAACCGAAACACTGGCTTCCATTCGCTGTTCGAGGTAATCGGGTCCGACAATCCGGTACCGGCGACAGCGCCTATGGACTTCGATCTGGCCGAGCACTTGCTTCGCTGGGGCACTCTTGACGAGCTCGTCACGGCAATTTCGGAGTCCGGTCCCCTCATCGATCGCAGCATCTATAAAGAGGAGAATAGGCGGTTGTCCATCAACGAGGCCATCGAGGTCGTGGAGGAGTCCATCGGCGGCGAGCGTGGTTTCACGCGTTGCGACGAAGACTTCCTCTATCTCCAACTGTGCCTTGAGGGGAAGTCTGCGACGGGCAGCGCCGCGTCTCTTTATCCGTCTCGGGCCTCCGTCTCGCACGATATCGAAAGGCACGGCCTTATCGAATCCGATGGCCTTGCCGAGCTGAGAAGGTGGCGGGAGGCTGATCCTGGATGCACTGTCGTGGTCGAGCCCCTGGAGGATATCGTGCTGTGCCGAAACCTCGGATCGTTGATACTGAGGCTGACGGCGAACATCAGGTCCGGATGCGGTGACGTACTCGAGAGAAGCGGTTTCAGGCACTTCGACAAAATACACCGATCCCGCATCGCCGGGGAGCTCGAGGACTCCTATTATGTCTTGCCGTTTCAGCATAACTCGTCTTTCGACATGACTCTCAACTACTCGACGAAGTGGTTCGAGAACGTCTTCAGCTATATGGTCATCAACCCGTTGGAGACGCGAATTCTCGACCTGAGGCCGAAGAGGGACAAGGTTCTTTTCGGATCGGTCCCCAACGCGGTTCTGATAACCGCGCAGATAAAGACCGGCGAGGGCGCGCCGTTCTTCGACATCGGCTGGAAGCCGGAGGTCGAGAAGACCCAGCTGTATCTCGGTATCGATGACAGGGGTCCCCAGAGAGACGAGGCTGTTGCCTTCGTGGAGTCCGTTGCCAAAATGCTGGCTGGGCTGACGACGAAGGACGGTGATCCACTTGGGTGGTCTGTAGGCAAGCCTTCGATCTTCGACGATGAGCCGGCGCCCAGATACCATTTCCACTCGACGGCGGCGGCGATGTTCGGGGCAATCTTCTACCGATACGGCTGTGTCCCCGCGACGTGCAAAAATTGCGGGAACGGCATTTTGGTTAAAACCAGGGGGAAGAGACGCGAGTTCTGTTCCCCGTCGTGCAGGACGCAGTATTCGAACCGAAAGGCGGGAGTCTAGAGGAATCCGCCTTTCGTTCTGGCGATGCGCCCTCCGTCCTCGTCCTCGTCCTCGTCGGCCCGGGCCTCCCCGGCCGGTTTCTTTACTGCATGCAGGAACATTCGAACCTCCGGAGATCAGTGGCGCGCGAGATGCGTGGCGGCATCTTCCATCTGGACATGGCTGCGCCGTGCGGCAGCCGCCGCCCTATGCGCTAGGTCGACCGGACTTTCCGCCGAAGCTTCCGGGCGCTGCTCCGCACCGGGTTCCCTATTGGGGGTATTCGCGACCACATCGCCCTTCTTTTCCATATCCAAGGCCTCCTTCTCACTGAGTCCGCTGAGGACCGTGCAGGTGCCGCCGAACCTCGCGAAGCCCCAGCGGACGTCGGCGAGGGCTTCCGATGGAGTATGGTCGTCATCCGCGAACGTCTCGAATCTCTTGAAGACCTTGCCGGCCAGGTCGCGCGGGGTCTCGAAGACGAGATCGGACATGTAATCGACTCCGTCGAGCCACTTCCCCTCACGTAAGAGATCGTCCTCTCCGACCTCGAACAGGAACGTGAGCCGGGTCGAATCGGGTTCCTCCAGATCGAACTGCGACGTCGCCGCCATGGTCTCGAGCCTCTGCGAGAAGACCGCGACGTCGTCTTCCCCGATGAGCGCGGCGGCCCGGTCAGCCGGCATCTGCCTTACATTGAAAGCCATCACACATACCTCTTTCTATCTGTGTACCTTGATGTCTGCGCTTCCGGTCTCGCCGGCCTGCGCCGCCGCCTTGGCGGCAGCTGCCATGGACGCGGGGCTCACGCCCTTCGAGGCAGGCGGCGCCACGGCCTCAACGACCGCGCCGATCTTCGCCTCGATCTCGTCGCAGCGCACGGAAACCCTCTCGCACTGTTCCTTGACGTACCTGAGGGCCGCCGGGACGGGGACATCGAGCTCTCGCATGGCGGTCTCCGCCTCGGCGGAAAGCAGCGCGAGGTCGAAGTCGCGGGCGAGCCGTGCGTCCGGCATGTCGTGGCGGATGGAGACGATGGAGCCACCGAACGAGAGGGGGGAGGACTGGAAGCCGTGCCAGCCTCGGCGCCTCGAGCTGAACGTGAGGACGGTTCCGGCCTGCGGTCTCGCGGTCGCGAGGAAACCGTCGGCGAGCGTGCAGGAGATCTCGATGTCGCGCCCGTGGACCGTGGCGGTGCCGAGCTCGCGGGACCTGTCGCCTCCGAGCGTGCGCATGACGTTGAAATCGTCGACCATCAACCGGTCGAAAAGCACCACGTCGACCGACGATGCGCGAAGCCCCTCCATCTCGTCTAGGAACGCCAGGATGCCCTCCTGCGCCTGCGCGCCCATGCCCTCGATGAGGGGACGTGTTCGATCAAGCCTCGCGACGTCGATGAGGGTGAGGTCCTGCATTAGGCGGCGGGCGTCGACCTCGCTGACCGAGGTCTTGAAGTTCTCGCCGATCCACTGCGAGGCGGCGAACGGGTGGCCCGCGAAATCCATCAGCGAGGCGCCGGCCCCGCCGAACTCGATGCAGTTGCGGCGAACCGACTCCGCCACGGACTTCGCCGCGGCGTCGATCGCGAACGCGTCGCGCCCGTCTGCGTAGCCCTCGGACACGCGGTCGAGCCCGAGCAGGCGCGCGCCGGCGAAAATCTCGGCGCTGGGGTAGATAGCCGCGTCGGCGACGCCCTCGCCCAGGCCCTCCAGCGTGCCGTCGTTGCAGATGAGCGCGCCCGAGGCGCGGTCGATGAAGGCCTCGCTGCAATCGAAGCCGCCGTGCTCGGACTGGAAGGCGAGGCAGATATCCCCGCCGTTCGTCATGATTGCGTGTTTTCTGGTCATGATCGCTCCGGGAATCTAGTGCTTGGGCCCGTGCGTCTGCGCGGGCTCCTCTTCGGCGGGTTTGGCCTCCGGGACCGACTTGGCGATTTCGCGGGCGGCGGTCCACATATCGATGCCCTCCGTTGCACGCATGCGGAAGTCTTCGTCGAAGTACTCGGCATCGGCGCGCGCATGCTCAAGCGCGGCCTCGGCGAACATGGTGCCGATTGCCGCAGCGGGATTCTCGTAGACGCCCGTCTCGTCGACGAGGCCCATGGCGATCAATTCGTCGATGCCGCTCAGAAGGGAGTGCTCGACCTCATCGGCCAGCTCGTAGTAGTCATCGAGATAGGAGGCGGCGGCGTCGGAATAACACATGCCGTCGCCATGGCCGCCCTCCTTCCACTCCCTGAGCTTACCCTTTGCCTCGGCGTAGGCGGCCTCCCTGGGGTTGATGGCCTCCGGCAGCTTGAACATGTCTACGAACTTCGTATCCGCGAGCAGGCGCCCGAGCGCACGCTGGTTCTGCTCGGTGGCGACGGCGAGCGCCCCGAGGAGCACCGGCATGTCCACGCCCTTGAGCTTTTCATAGAACGCGAGCTTGTCGAGCGCGATCGAGCTGTCCTGGACGCGGCGGCATGCCTCCAGAGCCTCGCGGTACGGGTCGAGGTCGGCCAGCTCCTCGCGCACGCGATCGCGGGCCGTTCCCAGGGCGAGCTCGGATGCCTTGCAGATGGGGGAGGTGATCAGGAAGAAGCCCGCATCGTCGGAGAGCTGGAAAGACAGCGACTTGCGTCCGCCCTCGTATTCTTGGATGCCGGCGGTCCATCGCCCGCCGGACATGCTGTCGGCGAGTGAGGCCAAGCGTTTGACTGACTGGGTGAGCTGATCGTCCAGATCGAAACAGGTATCCACTCCCTCATAGGAAAGCCAGAGCTCGGCCGCCTCGCGGTTAGAGAAAGCTTCGCACAACCAGGTGTTGCGTTCGAAGCCATACGCCTCCCAGGTGGCGAAACCGAGTTCGTTGCAGCAGCGTCGGACGAGAAGTTCACCGGTCTCGGCTTTCATTCCGGGCTCGACGGTGCGCGTGCCGTCGTCGTCGTAGAGCGAGACCATGCGCTCTACTTCCTTCCTGTCGCTGACGTCGCAGTTCCACAACATGGCGGGAGATCCTTTCATCGGGCGCCCTCCGGCGCCACGGGTATATCCGCCCTCGATGCTATCCGCGCCCAGTCCCGACCGCCGCCGCACCCGTCCATGTTTCCCGAACGGGAAGCGCCCCACGCGCATCCAAACACCCTGGAAATCAGACAGGAAGGGCCGCCGCCCGATGGGCGACGGCCCTATGGCCTCGCATATGGTTTCTCGCTTCCCCCGAGAGGGGGAACGTCGCCGCCGTCCGGCGCCTACCCGAACAGTTCGACGAGCTTTTCGGCCTGTCGCTGCCCGATGCCCGCGACGCGGCGGGACTCCGCGATGCCGATTGCGGTCATGGCGCTCTGCGCCTTCGAGGCGCCGATGCCCGGCAAGGCCATGAGCAGCCGCTTGGCCTTGATGCGCCCGACGACGGGGTCGCCCTTGCCCGCCTCGAGCGCATCGGTGATGGACACTTCGCCCGACTTGACGCGGCCAAGGTACTCGGCGCGCGCGGCGCGCATATCGGCGGCGCGCTTCAGCGCGGCGGACCGCTGCTCGGGAGTGAAGTTGTTCCCGAAGGGGGCCTTCTTCTCGGTCATGGTCGTTTCCTTTCAGTTCTGCGGCCTGTGGTTGAATGCCGCCTAGAGCCATTCGACTAAGGTATCGCCGGAATGGACCGAGGCGAAATCGACGCACAGGGTCCGGCGGCATCCCGGCTGCTTGCGCCTGCTGCCGTCCACGGTGAAGATCGCGAAGCTGTCGAAGACCTGCGCGAGCGTGCAGCGAACCTTCGCGAGGTTCGCCGCGGTGCCGCGTTTTGAGCCCATATGTCCCGAGATGGTCGCCTGATGGCCGACCTTTCCCCGGAACTGCTCGCGGTACTCGGCGATCGACAGCCGCCCGTCCCCCGCGGGGTCGCACTCCCATCCGAACAACTAGACCGCCCCTACGCCGTGCATATGGGTGGCGCGTCCGCCGGCAGGGTTGATAATCGGCTTCATAGATGATCCCGCTTTCCAGAGATCCTTCAGATACGGCAGGATGTATACCCCGCGAGCGGGCAAAAGATGCGCTCGGCTGGTAAAAACCTTCCATCCTAGACCGGATATGGAGAAATGGGGCGGACCGATACCTCGCCGCGCGACGGGGTAGAATCGATTGCAGGCGAAACCCGCTCCTCAACTAGTCACACTTTCGGAACGCGGGCAACGCAGGTGCAGCGCCCCGGGGCCGGGCGTAAACGGCCCCCTCCCTTCCCCGCAAAAAATATCTCCGATTGCAGACGCCGACCTGCCGAGACCGGTAGGTCGGCCGTCCAGCTTATCCGCAAGAGACCCATGGGCGATATGCACTCGAACGCCATGCTCACGGGCCGCCGTCAATCGTCCCAGCAGATTACCGTCAATCGTCCCAACGAATCATCGTCAATCGTCCCAACGCACCAGGTAGATGCCCATATTTGATTGGCTGGAATAGAAGGGGCGACTCACCCCGCGCGCAGAGATTGTCGCAGCAAAAAAGGCCGGGGTTGCAGCCCGGCCTTTGCAACTGAAAATCCGCATCGCCCGCGTATCTGGTTAGCCACCTGCGCGGGGTCCGCTTCTTTCGATTTCGATTATACCCGGTGGGGCGGAATCTGTACATAAATGCCCGAGGTGGAGCCCGGGCATTTAACTAAAGCAGAAAACTAGGTCGCCCGCGCTCTGGATACTTACACGGGATGCGTCGTCTTCTACAGTCATTTTACCCACCTCCGGCAAGGACTGCACACACCGACTAAATTATTTTAATTAGTCGACCTTGGCCGTCCACCGATCCCTCTAGCGCTTCGCGAGCGCCGCGATAACGCCGGCGCAGGCGAGCAGGAGCGCGAGGATGAGCAGGATGATGATGGGCACCTTGCGGCGCTTCTCGTCCTTCTCGTCCTTTTCGCTATCGGCATTCAACACGGGCGAGGCTGTGCCGTATCTGTTGCCGATGATTTCCCTGGTGCTGATGAAGTGGACGCGCTGGTCCTTGCCCGCGTTCCCGCCGCCCTGCTCGGCGACGGTCTCCTCGGCCTTATCGGTAACGGCTTCGGTCTCGCCCGTATCGCCCTGGGGTGCGTCCTGCGCGTTCCCCTCGGGCATGCCCTCGGGCTGCCCTCCCGCGACCTCGGCCTTGACGTCGGGCGTCTCCTGCTTCTCCTCGTCGGTTTCCATTTTTCCCTGCTTTCTCACGGGTGCGGGCTCCGGCGCGCGCACTTTACGGTCTCTTCTACCCGCGAAGCCGCCGGCCTACACACGCGGCCGGCGGCATTTCGGGCGGAGTCTCCTATTTCCTCTTCTTGGGCCGCGCGATCTTGAGCGGCCTGTCCGCGGCGTCGAACGAACCGGCACGGAACTCCATGCAGCCGGTGGCGCCGCGCGGCGCTGCGAAGAACCGCCAGGGGTTGAGCGCGGTGTCGAGCGATACCGCCTCGAGCTCGCCGGGCTCGCCCTCGCGGACCCAGACCACGTCGATGGGCACGCGCATCATGCAGGTGTGGATCGAGCGGCAGCCGGGGAAGTACAGCCCGCAGGCCTCGGGGACCTCGCGCTTGAGCATGAGCCCGCAGAAGCGCTCGAGAAAGCCCCGGCAGGTGTGGGTGAGGATCGGGGTCCTCTTGCCCGAGACCGTGACGGCCACGGCCTCGTCGAGATATCTATCGTTCATATCGGATGGCTCCTTGATCGGAAGGTTAGAAGAACTGGCCGAGCTGTAGGATCATCGGCGCGAGCATGAGCATGATGATCGAGGGCAGCATGAGCAGAAGCATGGGGAAGAGCATCTTGGTGGACAGCTTGTTGGTGATGTCATCGACCCTCAGGCGGCGCTCGGTGCGGACGGACTGCGCCTGCATGCGGATGATGTCGACCAGAGAAGATCCCGCGCGCTCCGCCTGCACGAGCGATGCCGTGAAGAAGGTGATCGAGTTCACCTGGGCGCGGTCGGCCAGCCCCAGCAGGGCCTCGGAACGGCTCGAGTAGGCGGCCTCCTTGGCGACGCGGGCGAAGGCCTCGGCGATCGCCCCGTCCATGCGGGTGCCGACCGATGCCAGGGCGCCCTCGAACGACGATCCGGCCGAGATGCAGATGGCCATGAGGTCGAGCGCGTCGGGCAGCTGCCGGTCGAGCTCGTCGCGCCATTCGGCGCGGCGGGCGAGCAGCCACGCCTGCGGCGCGGCCAGCCCGGCGACGGTGAGAGCGCCCGCGGCGGCGAGGCCCTGCACGCCTCCGACGAGCGGCATGGCGATGAGTCCGGCCGCAGCCCCCGCCGAGAGGGACGCCACGCGGATGGCCCAGAACGACGCGGCGGGCATGGTGACGCCCGATCGCGAGAGCATGTCGCGCGTGGCGTCGGCGACCTTCTCGCTCATGGGCACGTATCGCGTGACGCTGTAGGTGAGCGCGTCCAGGCGCGTCTCGCCGCGGGGGCGGCGGTTCGGCCGCTTGACCGGGCCGGACTCGATGCCGCCGAGCCGCCTGAGGCCCACGAAGGACAGCAGGCCGGCGATCGTCGCGGCGCACAGCGACAGCGCGACGCCGCGCAGGATTTCGATGTTCACGGTGCTTCCAATCTATCCGGCGCCTAGTCGAGCTTGACGTCGCCCATCTTCCTCATCATGAGGTAGGCGAGCGCGTCCAGCGCGACGGCCAGCGCGATCAGTGCCCAGCCGGTGGGCTGGCTGTAGAACTCGCGGTGGGAGGGCGAGATCGTGAGCAGCGCCGCCATCATGAAGATGGGCAGGCCGACCATGATCTGCGACTCGATGCGGTTGAGCGAGGTCTTCGACTTGATGGTCTTGCGTGCCTCGACGCGGGCGCGGACGGTCTGCCCGACGTTCTCGGTGATGTCGGCGAGCGAGCCGCCGGTCTGCTGCGAGATATCGACGGCCGTGGCGAACAGGCGCAGGTCGCGGCTGCCGGTGCGGTCGGCGACCTTGTCCAGCGCCTCGGGCACCGGAGTGCCGGCGCGGATATCGGAGGTCAGGCGCCTGAACTCTGACTTGATGGGGTCGCTCATGTTCTCGGCGACCGGACCGATGGCCTGGGCGACCGACGACCCCGCGCGCAGGTTCGACGCGATCAGCGGCATAGCCTGTCCAAGCTGCTCCTCGAACTTCTTCTTGCCGGAGTCGCGGCGGATCTTGAGGTAGACGGGGAACCCGGCCGCGGAGACGGGCAGGAGGAGCAACGACAGCGGGCCCACGCCGAGCGCGAGCGCGGTGAGCGCCGGCAGCGTGGCCGTCGCGGCCCACACGATTTCGGCCTCCTGGACCGACAGCTGCGGGGACGCCTGCTCGCAGACGCAGACGAGCGCCGCGGCGACCTTGCCGCTCGGCCGCTCGTCTGCGGACTCAACGCCGGCCTGCTCGCGGGCGATGCGCCCGCGGCGCGCGATGACGAGCATCGCGACGCCGAGCGCGAGGCCGGGAAGTGCCGGCAGCAGGTTGACGAGGTTGGATTGCGCGCCGCCCATCCTAGAACACCGCCTGTGGGTTGAACCAGTCGTCATCGACGAAGACGCCCTCGTTTGCCATCTTCTCGATATGGCGGCGCATGAAGCGCTCGCCGGTCGGGACGAACCAGCCGGAGTGCTCGGGGTCGTTCGGGTCGTGCTCGAAGCGGACGATCGGGGCGATCGTGACGACGTCGCCCTGCATGCCCTGGACCTCCGCGATCTCGGTCACGCGGCGCACGCCGTGGGAGCGCTCCGTGTAGATGATGAAGTCGATGGCCTGGCTGATGTACTCAAGGATCTCGCGCGAGGACATGCCGGTGTTAGCCTGCTGGACGAGCGTGCGCAGGCGCGTGGGCACCTCGCGGCAGTTGTCGGCGTGGATCGTGGTGAGCGAGCCGTCGTGGCCGGTGGTCATGGCCTGGAGCATGTCGAAGGCCGCCGCGTCGCGGCACTCGCCGACGATGATTCGGTCGGGGCGCTGGCGCAGCGCGTTGGTCACGAGGTCGCGGTAGTCGATCCGGCCCTTGCCCTCCACGTTGGCGTCGCGCGTCTCCATGCGGGCGACGTGCGGCTGGTTCAGGCGCAGCTCGGGCGTGTCCTCGATGGTGATGATGCGCTCCTCGGGCGGGATGTAGAGCGAGATGGCGTTGAGCAGCGTCGTCTTGCCCGATCCGGTGCCGCCGGCCACGATGGTGGACATGCGGCCCTGCACGATGGCGCGCATGATCTCGAGCATGCGGCCGTCGAACGACCCGTTGGCCATCAGGGCCTCGGGGGTGAGCGCGTCCTTGCGGAACTTGCGGATGTTGATGAGGTGGTGGTCGACCGCGACGCCCTTGAGCACCGCGTTGACGCGCGAGCCGTTGAAGGGCGTGCCGGGCCGGACGATGGTGCAGTCGCACAACGGCGAGGCCTCGTCGCAGCGGCGGTTCATGCCGGCGGCGATCCGGTCGATGGTGAACTTCACGTGGTCGTCGTCCTCGAAGCAGACGTCGGTGAGCATGAGCCTGCCGGAACGCTCGACCCACACCGACTCGGGCCCGTTGACCATGATCTCGGAAAGCGACTCGTCGTACAGCAGGTCCTCGAGCGGCCCGAAGTAGTACAGGTCGTTGATTGCCGCGCGCAGCACCTCCTGGTAGGCGTCGTCGGCGATGCGGCCGGTCTGGTCGATGAAGCGCTCGGGCACGAGGTGGTAGAAAGCCGGGTCGTCGATGATGGGGCCGATGACCGAGGCCGCGTCGCGGTCGCGACTGCGCACGTCGGCGTCGGGCTGCTCGGTCTGGTTGTCGGATGAGAGCTGTTCACGCGCGGCGCGGTATACGGCGCGCTCGAGCGCGATGAGGTCCCTATTCAGCATCGCTGGCCCCCTCGGCGGTCTGCGGGATGGCCGTGAGCGTCACGTTCGGGTTCGCCACGATGGCCGCGGCCTGGTCCTCGGTGACGTCGAGCGTCACGAGCGAGTACCCGGCGTCCGGCGAGCCGGACAGGGCGGAATCGAGGGCGATGATCTTGACGTTGGCGCACACCGTCTCGGCGCTCGACGTCGCGCCGTCGGAGACGACGGCCATGACGTTGACGCGGTCGCCGACGCGCAGCAGCGGCGACAGGCTCTTGGAGGAGTCGAGCGACAGGGCGATGGCCACATGGCCGTCCTCGATGGCCGACGTGATGTGCGCCGGCGAGCTCGATGCCTGGAGGGAGGACAGCGAGATGGAGGTCCCGGCGGTCTGCGTGGTGAGCGAGGTGTGGCCGGCGACATCCGAGACCTTGGTCGCGGCGTCGGTCGGGCAGTACGCCTTGGGGACGGCCTGCGTCTCGAGGTCGGCTTCGGTGATGGTCTCGCCGGCGGCGACGTCGCGGTTGGTCACGACGACGTTAACGGAATTCGCCTCGTTCTTGGCGATGATCGCCGAGGACTCCGCGACCCGCATGCCGGAGAACACGGTGGCTCCCACCGACACGGCGATGGCCGCGGCGGCCACCACCGTGAGCGCGCGCGTGCCCTTCGAGGGGCCGGCGGGGGCGGGCTTGGGCGCCGCGCGCCGCGGCGCGGTCGAGGGATCGCGCCCCTCGGCGGGCTTGGCATCCTTCTTGCCCTCGGCCTTGCCGAAGCGCCCGCGGCGCTTCTCCTCGCGGCTACCGCCGCGCTCCTCGGCAGCGGCCTCGGTTTTCGCACCGCGGTCATCGCCGGCGTAGGCCGGGCGGCTCGGCTCGGGGCGGTATGCGCTCTCCTGCGCGGGCTCGTGGCGGTATGTATTCTCCTGCTGGCGGACGTCGGCCTCCATGCGGCGGGCGTCGCGCGCCTCGCGGCGGGGTGCAGGGGCTCCCTGCGGCGCGGACGGGGACGCGGGCTGCGGGGCCGGGGCCGATTGGCGCGGCGCGGGGCCGTGCTGGTCCTCGTAGGCGGGACGGCCCTGCGCGGGTCGCTCGTCGCGGCGCTGCGGGAAGGGCGCCCCCTGCGGTGCGGACGGGACGCTTGCCGATGCCGCGGGCATGCCCGTGATGGGGTCGATGGTACCGCCCGCGGCGGACTCGAGGCGCGCGAGGTCGGCGCCGATCGCGTCGGCGCGGCCGAAGTCGCCGCGGTTGATGGCCTCGGCCCTCATGGCGCGAAGTCGCTGGATCTCGTCTCGGTTATCGTTCATGTAGCTTGGTTCCTTTCTCGGGGACGGCCGCCGGCCGTCTCAGTCTCCGCTTTCCCCGCTGCCTGGGTTTCCCTTGGCCGCCGCCGCGCCGCGCACGGCGTCGAGCAGCGCGCCCGGGGCGTCGGCGAGCCGGGTTGCCGTCTCCTTGCGGCCGGTCACGGTGCCGTCCTCGAACGTGGCCTCGAGACTCCCGTTGCCGACGTCCGCCGGCCGGTACACGTTGCCGGTCGAGTAGGGATGGATGGTCCAGACGGCCGTGGACCTTGCGGTCAGCTTGTCGCGGCCGGCGAGTTTGAGGAAGGTGGTCTCCGTATCGTTGGAAAGCCTCACGTAGACGCCCGCGTAGCGGTCGTTGGAGCCCGACTCGGACTCGGGCAGCTCCGCATACCAGATCTCGGCGGTGCCGGTGTATCCGTTGTCCGAAAGCAGCTCGACGACCTCCTCGCGCGCCTCGCGCCCGGGGTTCTCCGAGTACTTGACGGCGTTCGACATCCCGAGCGACGACTGCCGGACGGCCTCGAGCACGGCTTCCTGGCCGGTCTTGGCCGAATAGGCCGTGCTGACGTCCACGCCGAGGCCCACCGCGATGAGCAGGCAGCTGATGGCCACGACGAAGATGACGGCGACCTGGCCGGGAAGGCCGCGGGTACGCAGCGGTTTTCGCGATGCCATCACAGCACCTCCCAGTCCGTATAGGTCGTATAGCTGTGCGAGACGTGGCGCGTGAGGGTCGTCTTGCGCCCGAGCGAGAGCGGGTCGTTGTACTCGTAGGCGATATCGGCCTCGACGGCGACGCGGCGCGTCTCGGTCCTGAGCGTCGAGGCCCCCAGATCGCTCGCGATGGAGTCGCCGTCGTTGACGGCACCGCTTGTATCGGCCTTGACGCGCGCGTTGGTCACGGTGAGCCTGCTCTTGTCGAGGTCAGTGCCGTCGCAGACGAGGTCGCGGACGAGCTCGTTTCGGTCCTGCTCCTGCCATCCGGCGGGAAGCGCGTCGGCAAGCGTCGCCAGCGAGTGCTGGATCACGGTGTTCTGGTAGGAGAGCATCGCGAACGACCCGATGGCGAAGAGGAACGTGAGCAGCACCGGCATGATCAGGATGAACTCGACCGAGCCCTGGCCGGGAAGGTGCGCATGCGCGCGTGCCGTTGGAAAGGCTGCCATGTCACGACCTCTCTATCTCTGACCTGATGGACGACGTCTCGGAATGGACCTGCCAGCCGTCATCGGTGGCGCCCTTCACGCCGAGCGACTTGAGCGGGAAGATGCAGCCGACATCCTCGACGACCTTGACGGTGACCTTCTCTCGCGCATAGCGCGCGGTGACCGACTTGTCGCCGCTCTTGAGCGTCACCGGCTTCGACGGCGCCTCCGCCGATGTGACGGTGACGGTCGCGCCGTCGCCCAGGGCGCACGCCTCGCGCACGTAGGCGGCGACCGCGTCGTTCGACAGGGTGGGGTTCGCCGCGGCGTAGCGCGCGCCCTCGGAGCTCGCGGCCTGCACGTTCGCGGTCTCGCGCGCGACGTGCGCGTAGTCGGCGACGGCGACGAGCATGAGGACCAGCAGCGGCAGGATGAGGACGAATTCGACGGTCGCCTGACCGCGCCGCCCGCGCGCCCTGGCCGCGCTCATGACAGCGCTCCCGCCGCGAGGGCCGCGATGAGGGCGAGCGAGATGACGGGGGCGAGCGGCATGGCGTCGGTCTTGACGCCGATGTGCCGCGAGCATGCGATGAACAGCAGCGCGGCCGCGCCGAGCGCGGGCACGAGGCCGACGATCAGCGGCGTCGCGGCGGTCGACCCCAGCACGCAGCCGAGCATGAGCGAGTCGCCGTCGCCCCACTCGCCGCCGGCCCGGCGCACGGCGGCGCCGAGCGCCCAGGTGACCCCCATGCCCGCGGCGGTGAGCGCGGCACCGGCAAGGGTGGGGCAGAAGGCCGCGATAGACGAGGCGGCGAGCACCGCGAGATGCGGGAGCGGTACGATGCGGAAGCGGATATCGCTTGCGGCGATGGCGAGCGAGCTCACGGCCGCCACGGCGGCCGCCGGCGAGTATGCCGCGCCGGCGAGCGCGGCGGCGAGATATGCGGGGACCCAGTAGGCCTCGCCCGCGAGCGTGGGGTTGTAGCGGCGCGCGTAGGCGCCCGACTCGCCGTCCGCCAGCAGGTCCGCGTCGATGTCGCCGGAAGCGGCGAGCGCTGCGATCGTGGAGGGCGCGACGGCCTGGATGGCGACCTGGGCGCCGATAGCGGCCAGCCAGTCGCGTCGCTCGGCGGGATCGGCGCCGTCCGCGAGCATGGCCGCGTCCTCGCGCTCGTAGAAGGAGTAGCGCAGGGATTGGTAGGCATGTTGCGCGAGCCAGCCGGCGGCGGCCGTCCCGGCTGCGAGCGTGAGTGTTCCGAGCATGCGGCTCCCTCCGGTGCTGTGGTTATCTGGAAAGCGCGCCCTGTCGGCGCGCGGGAAGGTTCGGGATGCCCGGGGGCGGGGGTGTCTGCCCCCGGACGGATGGCTCCGGGATGCGCTAGTGGCCGCCCTGGCCGGGGACGGCGCCGGAGATGCCGGTTTTGGACAGCGTGTCGGAGACCGTGTTGATCTTGACGTTCATCTGGTTGGACAGGTAGATCAGCGCGGCGATCAGCGCGACGGCGATGCAGACGACGATGACGACCCACTCGATGGAGCCCTGGGCGGACAGGGCCTCCTTGGCGCGGCGCTTCATGTTGAAAAGGCCGCAGGTGGCGATGGCCGCCGGCTTGGCGAGGATATCGTTCATTGGACCTCCTCCTCTCTTGGATGTCTGCGCGGGCACATGCCCGCGCGAAGCCTGTGCCCCATCCGGGGCGATACGGCATAAACTATGCCCCCGGCGGGAGGACGGGTCAGCACCCTGCCCAGAAATGGGAAAGGTTCGGGATTGTCCCAGCTCAGGACCTATTTCCGCTTGTGGAGGAATTATGGAGCCGCCTTGCGGGCATACACCTCGAAGGTCCCGTCGTCATGCACCCGTGAGAACCCGAGTTCGGCAAGCCCGTCCTCGAGAGCGGGGTAGGCCCCCGAGGGGACGACTGCGAAATCGGCGCCGGTGCCCTCGATGGCCTCGGTATCGCCCGCCAGCATGGCCCGGGCGGCGCCCCAGGCATCCGTGCCCCCGTTGAGCTCGGGGCAGTAGAGCTCCGCCCGCGTGTCGAGCAGAGGCCGGTACCCCGCGAGTTCGAGTTCGCTCCCCACGTCGATATCGCAGATGACGGCCTCGCCCCCGTCTGCCTCGGCATCCTCGAGGGCGGCGATCGCCGCCTCCGCGGACTGCTCGAGCGCGGTCTTGGCCGACACGGTCGCGGCGAGGCACCCGACGGCGGCGACGAGCGCAGCCGTGCAGCATGCGGCGAGGGCAAGGGGTCTCCGTGCGCGCGGCCCCGCCACCTCGCCCTGGATATCGGAAAGGGAGAGCGCCATGGAGGCGAACAGGAAGAGCTCGTTTCTCACGTTGGCGAGTGCGAGCGCGAGCGTGCCGAGCACGAGGACGTCACCGGCCTCTAGAAGCACCCGGCCGCCGCTTCGCCCGCGAACCCGGCACCGGAACAGCAGGAGCGCCGCGGCGAGGGTGCAGCCGCAGGCGGCTTGCACGGGCGCGGCCTGCGTCCACGGCGCGAGCTCGCCGATCCCCACCGATTTCAGCGACTCGGCGCCCATGGTGAGGAAGGGCAGCATGAGCAGCCCGGCGCCGTAGGGGTTGAGCATGCAGGCGGCCACGGTCGACATCGCCGCCGTGAGCGCCTTGAGCCTGCCGTACCGGTCGAGCCTGCCGTCGAGGACCAGGCAGCACGGGACCATGGCGGCCACGGTCCACAGCGCCCCGTGGAGCTGGGCCATGGCGAGGCCAGCGGCGGGGAAGACGGCAAGGGAGTCCCGCCCGCCGCGCGCCCACTTCCCGCCCGCCGCGTAGCAGATGCACAGGGCAATCACGTCGATGCCGCGGGGCGTCGAGTTGCAGAGCGCCGCTATGACCGCGGCGAGCGCCGCCGAGGCCGCCGCATGGACGGCCCCGGTCCTGCCGCGGTCGAGCGTGCATGCCCAGACTGTCGCCGCCGCGGCCATGTCGAGCATCGCCGCAGCGCACTTGATCCCAGCCTCCCCGAACGTATCGAAGACGGCCGCAGCCGCGAGGCACAGCGGCCACTGCTGGCAGGTGTAGGCAAGGCCCCCGGTGAGCGTCAGGGGGTCGGTCGTCGGCAGCGCGCCGTTCTCGATGATCCAGCGGCCGATGGCGACCATGTAGCGGGTGTCGGGTTGGAAAAGCGACCATCCCGTGAGCGAGACCGCCGCGAGCGCCGCCGCGCATGCGGCGAGCGTGGCCGCGAGCGACGCCCACAGCAGGATGCGTCCGCGGCGCATATCTTCCCCGCGCTCCACGCTATTCACAGCCTTCCGTCGGCCTGAAGAGGGTGTATCCGCCGCCGGCCGCCACCTGCTCGACGGCGCCTCCGGACCGCAGCGCGTCGGCCTCCTCGTCCCTCACGAGGAACAGGTCCCAGCCCCATTCCGCGGTGCTCTCCTTCAGCGAGGTCGAGCCCTGGAGGACGTCGACGACCTCCCGGTAGGCCGACCTCGACCCGGCCCCGGCGATGCGCTCGCCCCAAATCTCGGGGCGCATGTCGCACGGCACCTTGAACCCCTCCCATTCGAGTTGGTTGTACACCGACACGTCGCTCGAGAAGACCAACGTGTCCGCGCCGGCCTCGTAGATGGCCGAGAAGATGGGAGACATCTCCGATTCCGTGACGGCGAGCACGCCGCTGGCCCCGCTGGATTGCGGCACCAGCGATACCCAGAGTCCCGAGAGCGCGGTGATCAGGCCGAGCGCGGCGCCTGCCGCCGCAGCGGCCCGCCGCGGGCGGGCGATGGACTCCCCGAGGGCCGCGGCGACGCCGTAGGCGAGGCACAGCCCGCAGAACAGCCCGGCGATCCACATGCAGCGCGAGTGCAGGGTGCCCGCGACAAGCCCGGCGAGAAGCATGGCCCACGCGCCGGCCGGGACCTTGGCGCCGCTGCGCAGGCATAGGGCCGCCGGCCCCAGCGCCATCGCCGCGACGGGTACCGCGAACAGGGGGCCGAGCGAGACCCAGAGCGGCTGCATCTCGATGATGGCGCCGCCGTAGCCGGCCTCGCCGAGCGATTTCAGCACGTAGAGCGAGCCGTCGGTCCCGTAGGGGTTGAGAAGCGACGCCGCACACATCCCGACGACCGCCGCGCAGATCGTCAGCGCCCGCGCGGACCACGCGCGGCAGGCCCCGGCGTCGGCGAGCTCATGCGGGTACGGTAGGGCGAAGGCCGCGGCGCACGCGGCGAGCAGCGGCCATTGCGCCGCCTGGAGGTTGACGCCCGCCACCGCCACGGCAAAAAGCCACAACAGCACCCGGCGCCCGCCGCCCCGGAGGTATCTGAGCATGATCCTCGTCGTCACGGTGCACAGGAGCGCGGTCCAGACCGTCGGTCTGACAGATATGTACATGCAGATGCACACAGACGGCACCGCAAGGCAGAAGGCCAGGGCCGCTGGCGAGAGCTTCCCGTCGGCGGCGTCGAGCATGAGGCGGGACAGCTGCCAGAAGAGGAGCCCGGCGGGCACGCAGACGGACACGGCCACTGCGGTATAGCCGCCGCGCGTGTACCACGCCCAGAGCCAGACATCATGGAGCCACTGCTGCGCGACCATGCCCCGGCCGGGCCAGATGGAGAACGGGTTGATGCGGGGTATGCCGTTGCGGGCGATCTCGCGGCCGGTCGCGAGGAGGAACCAGACGTCGGAATCGAGCGTTCCCGTTCCCGCCAGGGCGCGGGCGAGAATCGGGCCCGCGATGAGGAGGGCGCATAGGGCGGATATGGCGAGGCGCGTGCGGCCGGCCTGAAGGGTTGCTTTCAAGATGGCTCCAAGGGGTAGATATTCGACCGGGAGCATACGCCGTCGCGGCGAAAAGAAGAACCCCGCTCCCAAAAGTGGGAACGGGGCACCGAAAAGGCAGATTGCCGCGGTCGTGATATCGGCAAAAGGATGGCGGCCGGTGAGGGCCGGCCGCCGATGGGGGAATGGCGGCATATTTGGGAGTCCGCCATTGCATATGGGGCCGACTGGATCGGATGGCGGGTCGGCCGGGTCGCCGTGACATGGTTTATCGGAAGGAGTGACGGCGTTGCCTTGACTATACCCTTTCGCGATATACGCTAATCACGTCATTGGCGGAAATGTGTTCCCATCGTGTACGGGTCCGGTCCGTACGGCACGGTCCGCGCTCAGCCCTTGCTGCTCGCGACGCCCTCGGCCTTCGCCTCGGTCCATTTGATGTAGAGCGTGACGTCGCGCTTGGCGGTGACCGAGGAGACCTTCTCGGTGCCGCTAGCCGAGGTCAGCCAGCATTCCGGGACGTATCTGCGCCATGTCTCGTCGGCGATCATGGCGAACACCTCGCCGGGTTTCACCGGCGTGACGCTCTCGCCCCAATAGAGCGCCTTGTGCCCCTGCCCGTCGTCGCCGATGGTCGCGAGCGCCAGGCCGTCGAGCCTGTGCTTCTCCGTGGACAGGGAGAAATCGGGGAGCTCGAAGGAGGAGCGCGCATCGGGTTTGTACATGAGCGGCGCGGTGCGGTAGATGCCGGCGTCCTCGGGCTTGAGTGACCCCTCGGCGTACTCGACGCGCACGGTGCAGCGGTTGCGGCCGTAGAGTTTGAGCGTCTGGTCCTTGACGATGGTGACATTCGCGGCGGGCTGGGTGAGCTCGGGATCGAGGAACCAGCCCGAGAACCCCGTCGAGGGGTTCTGCCCGTATTGCTCGTCGAGGTTGCAGGTGTCCTTCAGGGCCTTCTGCGTCGCGATGGCGGCGGGGTTGTAGATATCGCCGCCTTCGACGTCGAGGTCGCGATACACCATGTCCTTCTGCTCGATGCCGTCGGCATAGTACTCGACGCACGTCGTGACGACTCGCACGCCGCGGGAGACGAGCGTGCCCAGATAGCGGTCGGTCCATACGTAGCGGTCGGTCTTGCTGACGGTGCGGATGCCGAGCATCGCGGCGGCGTAGAGAAACCCCGGTCCCCAGGAGGCGTCGGCAGCCAGGTTTTCGCTGTCGGAGAACTCTCTGACGACGCGACCGCCCTGCGGCTTGCGCACGAGGTGGATGTTCATGCCGCAGATCTTGTTGCCGTCGCCGCCGTCCGGCTCGATGCCGGCTGCGGGTGCGGTGTTGACGTCGAGCGGCGCCGAGGCGGAACAGTTGACATAGACCGGGCCGGACCACTCGCCGCTCCCGTTGAGCAGCTTGGTCCTGATCTCGAGGTCGTAGTGGTCCGCTATCTCGCCGGTGAGCCAGACCTTCACCCTGCCGAGGATATCCGACTCGGCATCGAGGATGTGCACGCCGTCGGAGCCTTCGACCCACTCGCCCCCGCTGTAGCGCTGCGCGGCGTAGTGGATCGATCCGGGGAACGCGGAACCCTCGAGCCTGAGGCCGAGGCCGTAGATAGAGTGGCCTCCATGGGGGTAGCCGATATGTCGGTGCGCGAGCGATTCCTGCTGCCACCCCCATGTGGCCACGCCGCACTGGGCGAAGATGGAGGCGTTGTCCTCGGGGAGGTCGTCGTCGATGTCGGACATGTAGAGCCTGAAGATCGGCCTGACCGGCAGGTCCGATTCGTTCTTGCATCCCAGGGCCCAGCCGGAGGGCCTGATTCCGACATCCGGGTCGTCCGGGTCTGCATTATGCCATCCGCAGATCTTCGCCTTGTCGCCGATCTTGAGCGCGTCCTCGTCGCAATGGACCGAGACCTTGCCCTCGATGCGGGCCTCGACGAGGTTCCACTGGGCGTTCTTCTGGATGGCCCAGCGCCCGGGGCATGCCGCGGACTGGACGGATACGCTTGCGACGGAGTTCGACGTGACCCCGTTGGTGTCGAGGCGCAGGCCGTCGGCATCCGAGGTGATGAAGTAGCAGGAGTGGTCGGTCTCGTTCGAGTCGTCGGGCTCGTGGTGGATCCACCATGCCTTGCTCCGGCCGTCGGCGTTGTTGATGTCCCAGATGTCGGCATGGCTGTTCTGGACGACTCCGTGGTCGACCACGGGCGCCGCATGGCCGCTGTTGTTCAGCATGTGCGTCAGGTTCGGGCCGACCATGTTGGCTAAGGCGAACGTGAAGGTGTCGACGCCGTCGTTGGTATAAGGCTTGAGCATCCAGGTCTGGTTGACGCCGTGATAGTTCTCGTAGAGGCACACGCCGCGCCCGTTATCGTACATGGCTTTGGGTTTACCGTCGCTATATGTGCCCTGCACCAAGTCGAGCTGGATGTCCGGCGCGGAGACGGGCCTGATGTAGAAGATGCCGCCGTAGAGCGTGACATCGTTGCGGATGTGGATCTTCTCGACCCTGAAATCGCGGGAAGGGGTGGTCTGGCTCAGGAACCAGTAGTTCGGGGCGTCGTTTTCCTTGATGACGTTCTCGTGCGTCCCGAAGTGGTTGTAGTCCACGTTGTAGACCTGCAGCTTGCTGGACACGCTGTGGCGCGCCTCGCCCTTCTGCCTCTTGACCCAGAAGGACGGGCGGGTCGATCCCCAGTACGTGCCCCCCTGGAAGTCGTTGAAGTCGTAGAAGCCGTAGGAGATCCAGTCGTAGTACCTGTAGCCGATCTGGTTCCTGAAGTCGCCGGCGAAACGGGAATCGGCGAACTCGGCGCCGTCGAGGTAGACGTACCCCTTGTTGTCGCCGCCCTCGGAGATGGTATCGACCCAAAGGCCGTTGCCATGCTGCAGGTCCTTGCTGGAGCACCATGCGAACGGCCTGACGACTACGAGGGTGTAGAGCTCGTTGGCGTAATTGCACTCGAAGACGCAGGCGAAGGCGTACCTCAGCCATTGTCCGTAATGGTTTATATAGTAGCTGGTGTTGGCGGGGGCGGCGCAGAGCCATTCATGGTAGCTGTTCGCGAAGCCGAAGAACATGTCCCCCTCGCCCTGGCGCGGGTCCGAATGGACGAGCAGCGAGTCGTCGGCGGCTCCGAACCAGCCTTGGCCGAGGTTGAAGTTCATGCCCGCGAGCGCTTCCGCCTTCCGGGCGGGTCCGAGCAGGGCCAGTCCCGCCGCGCAGGCGAGCGCGGCGAAGGCTCCTCGACGGGAGATCGGAAGCTCGAGCAGCCCCGTCTTCTCGCTGTCCCCGTCCTGTACCGGGACCATATCGGTTTCTGGCGAGGTGTTCAAAGCGATCTACTCCTCCTTGAGGCCGGAGACGGCGAAACAGGTGAAAGCGGTGGCGAGATAGCCGATGGAATACGGGTCCAGGCGGATGGCGCTGCGGACCGTGAGGGCGAAAAGGACCGCGGCGATGCCGAGGTCGAGGGCGCGGCTCCGTACCTTGCAGGCGATGCCGGCGGCGATGAGCAGGATGACCGGGACCCACACGGCGCCGAGGCAGCCTCTCGTCAGAAACCACGCTGCCGACGCTGGAGAGTAGTAGTCTGTCGGGCAGGACAGGATGACCGACGCGGCGCTCTGCAGCTGGAAGATGGCGGGCGGCAGCGCGGTCAGGATGGCGGCCAGCGCGATGCGCCTCAGCTCATGCGGTTCGATATTTGAGTGCTTGACCAAATCGATGGGATTCAATTGTCCTCCTACAGTCCAAGGAACCAGGACACGCTCGTGTCCTCGAAATACCTCGCGGTCTCGATCAACGTGGAGGTGGACATGAGCGTCTGCCTGTTGAGGATGCGCGAGAGCGTCGAGCTCGAGATGCCGACGGCGCGGCAGTAGTCCTCTTTCGAGGTGCCGGTCCTCGACAGCGTGAAGGCAAGGCGCGATGCGCACAGCTCCTTGGCGTAGTCGCGGTCGCGCTGCCGCTGCATCTCGGTCCTGTCGTTCCGTTCGTTGTCGGAGCCCCGCTGCATGCTGTCCCCCTGCGATGTCCTGGCCTCTACACTGATGTCACCCGCACCAGCATATGCCGGCATCGGATGCCCTTTCTGGCGGATGCGGCGGCGGGGCGGTCGAAACTCGGGCCTGCGGTCCGGATTCTGCCGCCGCGCGCTCCCGCGCACCAGGCCGCGGCGATGCGTTTGGGTGACGATTGGGTAGCTGGCTGCGGCCTGATTGCAAAATTGATACCCGTGCAAGCCCGAATATATACATCGCCGCCGCGCCGGGCCCGATTTTTTTCAGATGTGCTTCCCGTCCGGCCCGCCGTCCCCTCCCGGCTTCGCGGCGAGCTGCGACACCAGCGCGGCGATGTCGGAGGGCGTCCGCCCCGCCCGCTCGATCTGCTCGCCGAGGGTGCGGCGCACCTCCCTCGCGAGCTCGGCGGTTGCCCGGAAGGGGCCCGACGAGGGGTCGGCGAAGCGCTCCTTGGCGCTCTTGATCGCCCACCCGGGCAGGTCGACGAGCCCGCCGTCCCGGCCCGTCGCGACGACGAGGAAGCCGCCGCGGATGATTTCGGTCTCGCCGTCGCGGCACAGGGTCCGGTTCGGTTTGAGCGCGGACCCTTCCTCGTCGCCTGCGCGCAGCAGCTTCACGGTGACGCCCCCATACTCGGCCAGGGTCTCGGTCTCGGGGCGGTCGAGCCCGATGGAGGCCAGGGCGCGGTCCATGTCGGGAAAGACCGTCGTCTCTCGCGGCAGGTCGCCCACGGGCACGTAGACAGCGGCGACCTTGGCGCCGCCGCGGTATCCGCCGCTTGCGATGCAGCGCGCGATGTCGGCATCGGCGGCATCGATCTCGAAATCGCATCCGGCGGCGTAGGCCCTCGCGGTCTCGGCGAGCGCATCCTGGACGTCGAGCACGGTATCGGCCGGAAGGCCCAGGTGCGGCGTGTCCTGGAGCAGGATACCGAATCCCCGGTGGTCGGCCAGCAGCGTCTTCATGTAGTAGCGACTTATGAGGTAGGGCGCCGGTTCCAAGTCCTTGACGTTGCGCGACCCGTCCGGGCGCTCATCGCCGCGATACAAGTAGAACTCGACCATGGGCAGCCCGCCGGAACAGGACAGGGAGCGTTCGAGGTGGGTTTCGTACGGGTCGTATGTGACCATGTCGTCCTTGCCGTAGCGCGCCCCGGGAAGGACCAGGTGCATCCAGACCGACTCGCCCTCCTTCGCGCCGTCGCACTCGATCTGTACGTCGTCGACGAGCGCCGAGACGGAATCGGGCGCGACGCCCTCGCGCAGGTGTGCCAGCAGGTTCTCGATATCCTGCTCTTTATAGGTGCTCATGGTGGCTCCAATGGATCGGAATCGTTATTCGTGTGGGACCGCCCCGCGCGGCCCGTTGTCCAGACCGGTCACAACCGGTTACCGGCCGCGGTGGTCGCCCCGCGGGCCGTGGCCAGCGCCGCCGCCTGGGCCCGCTCGACGAGCGCCGGGAAGCTGATATTGACACCTCCGGGTCTGGACGCGCGCATCGCGGCGCCTTCGGGACCGCGCTCGGTCTTGCAGGTCGGCCCGCCGCCGGCGACGTCGCAGCGCTTCATCGAGGGGATGAAGTTGTCGATCAGCCGGTCCGGCACCGTGCCGGGGTGCCGGAAGGCGATGTTCCCGTTGGCATCCTGCTCTAGCAGGATCGGGCATCTTGAGACGACTTCCCGGCCATGGGGGTCGTAAGTCGCGCGTTCCGGATGGAACCTGGCGACCGCATACGCCCCGCGCTCCTTCCTGTCGAAGCTCAGGCCCCACACGCCGCCCTGATCGCCGGCGCATCCGGCCTCCATGTAGAAGCCCTTCTCGCACCGGTAGGTGAGCGCGGCGGCGAGCGCCGCGGCGACCTTCGGGCAGGCGTCGAACTGCCACGCGCGCATGCGCGTCTCGGCACCGTCCCTGAACGAGAACTCGAGCCCCCGGAAGCCGCTCACGCCGAAGTGCCTGGCCTTCACGGGCTCCAGGCTGGTGCAGCCCCGCACGGTCTCGACGAAGTCGGCTACCGACGTTGCGCCGTAAAGCCTGGCGTTCTCCTCGGCGAGCTCGCCTGCGTCCGCGAATGCGTCGAGGTCGCGGCAGACGAGCCTATCGTCGCGGGGTCCGTCCCCGACCGGGAAGGCGTTCGCATCGAAGGGGTGCTCGGGGCTCCACCCGCTATGGCCCCTCAGGACCTTGACGAGTCCCGAGAGCCCGTCATTCAGGTGCTCGGTCCAACCGGGCCCGGCGATGCCGTCCTCGCGCGCCGCGCGTCTGGCTGATGCGAACTCCATCATGACGTCCGCGACGACTCCCCAGCTGAGCGGGTGGAACTCGTCTGGCAAGACGGTGAGTTCCCTGGGGTCGATGGAGTTCTTGCCGTCGATCACGTTGCCCAGGTCGCGCGGGTCGATGAGGATGGAGCAGTATACCTCGTTCGGGAAATTCATCGGTTTCGCCTCCGTCGGCGGGTCGGGAAGATCAGAGCTTGATGCCGGCGCTCGGCTCGTCGGCCGTACCGCCGGACTTCGCGGCCGCCTTGGCCGCCGCGGCGACGCTCGCGGGATCGTCGGGCGCCTGGACCGTGGACATGTCGACCCCGAGCATGGCGCACGTCTCGGTGATGCTGTCGGCGTTTCCGAGCGTCCACCCTGCGAGCTCCGGGCTGCATCCGGCTCCGAGCGTCGCGAGGACGCTGCACTCGATGTCGTACAGTGCCCAATCGACCGAGGTAAGGAACTTTTCATCGTCGACCTCGGCACAGGGTTCGAAGTCCCCGGCGTCGGCTCCCTCAATGGTCTCGGCGATGAAATCGAGGCCGTGATCGCAGACGTCCGGCGAGAGCGGGTCGATATCCTCCTCGAGGAGGTCCGTCAGTGAGATGCTGGCGACATGGAACCCGAAGAACTCGCCGTCCGGTGCCGTGTCCGGGATGAACGCCGTGCCGCTGTAGATGTTGTAGAGGAAATCGTCGAGGTTGAGCGCTCGACCCATGATCTCGGCTGCATCCTTGCGGAAGTTCGCGTGGTGGCGCAGCGCTGCCGCGGCATCATGGCCGAACAGCGTCTTGACGCTATCCGGCGTCTCGAGGAGGACCGTATGGCCGGACAGCTCGACCTCGACGCAGCCCTCATGCTCGCCCGATAGGAAGGCGCCGGGCGTATCGACCCCGTAGAGGTCGAGCACATCCAGCGCATCCGCGGCGCTCATCGGCTCGATATAGCTCTTCATATGCCATCACATCCAAGATAACAGGGAAGGGCGCCCGCGGGACAGTGCGCGGGCGCCCTTCTGGTGCAGGTTGCGGAGGTCGCGGGCGCGCTGCTAGAGCTTGGCGGCCTGCGTGGCCTCGGTGCCCTGCTCGGCGGTACCGTGGGCCGCGGCGACTGCCGCGGCGGCCTGGGACTGCGGGTTGGGTGCCTCGGCGCTCATCTTGGCCTTGTAGGCCTCGCGCGCGGCCTTGACGGCCTTGGTCAGCTCGAACGGGTCGGCATCGAGGGTCTTGAGCTGGTCGTTCTCGTCATACTTGAACAGATGGACGGGCATGTCCTTCTTGACGGTGACGGTGGTGCCCTTGCCGTTGGCGATATCGGACTCGGTCCAGGGCTTGCGGAAGGTCTTGAACTTGTAGCCGGAGATGTCGATGCCGTTCATGTCCGTCCCCGTGGGGATGGTGCAGAGGACGGCAGGCCAGGTCTCGGTCTTCGTGCCGTTCGTGATCACGATGTCCTCGCCCTGCGCGTTGGTAACGCTGCACCACTTTGCGGGAAACTTGATGCTGACCTCGTTGTCGTACTTTTCCTGGTCCATGGCGGTACCTTTCTTCCTGCCCGTCGCGCGGTGGGCGGCGGGGCGTTGATTTGCTACGAATGTACCCTCGGGAACGGTGTGCGTATAGATAGTTTCCCGAACGGGAAGCGGCTCGAGGCCTCCGCGGCGGCGCAGCTCATCCGCTACCTCGCGCAGCCTGGAGATATCGCCGATGACGGGCGCGGCGAGCTGTTCTTTGGGAATGAACCCGTCGAGTGCGAGGATCGCCACCGCGCCGGGCAGGGCGAGCACCCCGGTGAGCTCCGCGCTCGCGTCCGAGTAGTAGAAGTGGATCGGGTATTTCAGCACGACGGCCGCCTCCGGCACGTTGATGCCGAGCTCGTCTACCGCGCGGCGGATGGCGGTCCTGACCTGATAGGAGAGCTCGGAGGGCAGGCCGTCGGTGGCGATGGAGGGCTTGCCCGCGTCGTACTTGGTCGCGAACAGGCTGAAATCGGTGAGCTCACCGTTGCCGTCGGGGTAGGCCGAGCGAGCCATCGTGGAGGACTGGTTGATATCCCTGAACATCATGGCGGCCGCCCCCTACAGTTTCGCGGCGCGTGCGGTGCCGCCGGCACCGTCGTCGGCGCTGAGCGCCGCAAGGGCGCTGGCGGCATAGGCGATCTCGGACGGTGCTGCGGGCTTCTCCTGGGCGACACGCCCGCGCCACTCGGCCACGGTCTCGCCCCCGATCTCCTCGAACGAGTACTCGTCGAGCAGCGGCCAGTCGCCGCCCTTGTTGACATAGCAGGTCTCGCACAGGTCGACATAGCCGTTGTTCACGGCGATCTCGCCGTAGCGGTTGAAGTCGAAGCAGGAGAGGAGTTCGCCGTCTCCTCGGTTCATGAGGTTCCAGAACTCGGAATCGTCGTTGAGGACGGTGTACGCATAGTTCTCCTGCGGCGTCGAACGCTCGAGGCAGGTCTTATGCCACTGGTCCTCGACATACATATCGTCATAGAGGTAGTCGAATACGGGCAGCTCGTCTGCCTGCGCCACGAGGTTCATGAGCTCGTCGAGATGGTCCAGGGGCTCGCCGTAATCGATAGCGGCCTGGATATGGGCCAAGTCCCCTTCGGGAAGGAGCGTGAGCTGCATCGCGAGGACGTTCAGCTTGTCGAGCCGGCCGTACTCATCGAACACCTGGGGGCAGCGGAACGGCAGCCCATCGTAGTCGGAGATATAGGTCTCCTCGTGCTCCGCGTCGACGAGCCCGTGGCTACGCAGCCAGGGCTCGATCTTGTCGGGATCAATCGGCAGGTGCATCCAGGTATCGCGAAGCTCTCCCTCGCTGTAGTAGCCCCAGTTGCCCACGCAGACGTCGAAGCCGTCGCGGAAATCGTTATTTGCCATACAGATCAGCTCCACAGGACAGATGGCGGATAGGTGCTTGGCGTCGATGTTATCCGCGTCGCATGTGCGGCACCACGGTGTTTCCCGAACGGGAAGCCCCCTATGCCGCGTCGCATCGATGCATCGCTCATTGAAACCTCCGATAGTCAGGTTTCGCGTTTAAGGGATTGTCCGTCCTCGCGGCGACCGTAATCCCGTGAAGAAAAACGCTTTCCGAACGGGAAGTGCTGAAATCACCGGGCGCCCGATGGGTATGAGTCCAGAGATTCTGCTACATACGATGAGGGGGCTGCGATGGAAGACGCCGCGGTATATCGCCATTGGACGGACGCCGAGCTCGAATTGCTCGCCGACAGGTCGCTTGCCGCCGCGGACGTGGCCGCCGCGACGGGGCGGACCGAGATGGCCGTGAGGGCGGCGCGCTCCCGCCGAGGTATCTGCCGGACCAGGTGGACGGCAGACGAGCTCGGCCGGTTGCGGGACTACGCCGCGTCGCCCAAGCAGATCGCGGCCGAGACCGGCCACTCGCTTTCAGCCGTGTACGCGAAGCGTTCCGAGATGGGCCTGCCTTCCCCGGCGGCTATACGCATGGCAGCCCGCGAGGCGGCCGCGGCGACGGCCGGGCGTGCGGCATCGGTCCAAATCGGCCTGCGTCCCTGACACCGCCCCGAAAACCTGTCAATGCCTGACGCCGGTGTTTCGCGCCATACCCTTGACCTGTTCGGGCTGGTAGTCATAGAGGAAGTCGCTGAAGCCGTCCATGGCGTGGTCGCGGCACCACTCGCGTACCGCATCGGCGGCGGCCTTAGAGCGCTGTTCGGGATCGAGGTCGGCACAGCAGTTGCCGAGAAGTTCGGCATATTCGTCGATATCGGCATCGGTGAATATGAGCGCATCGACGTCTCGACCGTAGCGCATGGCATACTTCCCCTTGAGCGCCGCATCGAGGGCGAGGCCGGTATCCCGCGTCAGCTCCTCGGCGAAGATCTTCACGGCTTTGGAGGTGTCCATGTAGCGGACGTCTCCCAGGCCGCGCGAGACGGTATCGAAACACCGGTTCTGCATGTGGTGGAACCCGGTAATGAGGAGACTCTGCGCGAGCGCGCAGTCGCTGACGCCCGCGGCGGAGCCCTCGGTCGCGCGGATCAGCCCGACGGCGCGGGACATCGCATCGAACAGGCCGCTGTTGGACCGCAAGCCCTTCGCCGCGGAGACGATGAGGGCCTGCTTCGCGACGCTCATCCCGTCCCGGTTGCACAGCAGGGCGTCGATAGCGCCGCCGCGATGGTAGTTCTCCACCGATTGGAGTGCGTCGGCGAGCATGTCGCGGGTGAGGGGGTCGTCGGGCATGGCGGGGTTGTCGAGCCTGTAGAAGGCCGGTATTGCCTCCGTCGTCTCCGGGACGGAGAGCGGCAGCGACAGGATCGCTCCGCGGATCGCCTCGGCCGCCGACCTCCTCGCGCTGTCGCTCAGACTGTCCTTCTCGAAGGAATACGGCAGACTCGGTAGGTATTCATCCTCGACCTGCGAGAAGACGGCCCCGCCGGGGAGCACCATGTCCGCGACATAGTCGGCGCGGGAGACGTCCCCAATAACGCCACCCTCGCCCTCGACGAGTTTTCCGGTCCTGTCGCACGACAGGCTGCGCCAGGAGAAGGAATAGCCGCTAGGGTAGTCCGGGTCCTCGACAAGGGAGGCCTCGAGGAACTTGACGGGCTCGCCGTCCTCCTTGAAGGCCCAGAGGGCATAGGCGCTTTCGCACTCGTCGGGACCGAACTCGGGATCGTTCGGCGTGAGCTCGATATCGTAGTCGTCCATATCTATGTTTCCCTTCACTGTGCGTGGCCGGCGCGGAAATGCGCGCCTTCGGGTCGTGCCGTGCGCGCCGCGGCGGCGCGGGCGCGGTCGGCGGCCTGCTCGCGTTCTAGCACGGCGGCTCGCTGCGCGAGGTCCCTCTTCTCGGCTTCGCAGGTGATCGTCCAGAACGGATGCGTGACGGCGTTTCTGACCAAACGCGAGGAGGGGTAGATATTGCAGCCCGCGCACCACGCCTCCTGCTTGCGGTCGAAGACTGCGGCGCCGTCATAGCCCTCGACGTCGACCAGCCTCTTGGCCGCCCTCATGGTCTCGCCCAGGGTCTCGAAGTCGCCCTTCTCGTCGTCGCCGCATGAGCAGTCGGTCGAGACGACCGAGAAGCGCAAGGCCTCGGCGCCGCCGACCTTCACGCGCTCGCCGAGGCCTTGCGTCTTGAGGTACATGCTGATGTAGTCGTTGCGGTAGAACTCGGGGCAGGCGTCGATGCCGGCCTCGTCGGCCTCGTCGGTGAGCATATCGACCGCCGCGAGCACGGTGTCGCGCGCGCGGTAGCGCTCGCCCTTGTCCTGGCTCCAGCTCGTCGGGATGTCATACGGGTTGAGCCCGTCGCATCGCACCGCGCAGCTGAACTTATTGGGGTAGGCCGCTATCAGCTCGTCGGCCGCGCCGTAGTCCCAGAGGATATCGCTGTAGAAGTCGTCGAGCGTGCCGTCCTCGTCGATGCGGAAGGCGTCGACGGCGAAGCCGAGGCCCGACGGCGAGAGCGAGTCGTCGAACAGCCGCGAGTAGAAGAAGCCGATGGGCTTGCCGGGTTCCTTGACGACCCAGGTGGCCGAATCGCAAAGGCAGTGGACCCAGTTGAAGTCCGGGTCGTTACAGGTCTTGAACATTATGGCCTCCCGGGCCGTTGTCTCGTCTGAAATGTCTAGCCCATGTGCGCGCCGTGCGAGGCCTTGGGGAGATGGTGCGTGGGCACGTTCGCCGTGGCGTCGGCGCAGTGCTTGGCGGCCGCCGCCACCGAGCGCGGGTCCTTGGCCGCCGCCTTGATCTCCTCATAGCCCTTGCCCATGAGCTCGGCGGCGTCGCACACGGCGTCCGAGATGCCCTGCGCCGCGGCGGACAGCACGAACGGCACGCACTTCACCTTGTCGGCGAACGCCCGTCCGCGCGCCGAGATGTTCTGGGCCGCGCGGGTGCATGCGGCCTGGACGGCCTTGATGTCGCGGGACATGAACTCGAGGCAGGTCTGCACCTTCGCGGATCCGGCGGCGGCCAGCTCGCTGAACTTGTAGCGGATGCCGGTGCGGTCGAGCTCGCGGCTGAACTCGGCGACCTCCTCGCTGTTCTCCTCGATCGTGCCGTCCATGAGGGGCACGCACATGTCGAACTCCTCCTCGGCGGCGGGCACGGGGGCGTACGGGCCGTGTTCATCGGCCAGGCCCACGGCGGCGCGGTTGAGCTGCTTGTGGAACAGCTTGCTGTTCGTTCGCGCCTGGGCGAGCGCCTGGTGGTTGGCGAGGTCGACGACGTACTGCTTGACGTAGGCCTTGGCCGCGGCCGGGTCGCCGGTGATGATGTCGGTCTTGTCCGGGAAGTGCTCGACGAGCGACGCCGCCAGGCGGCTCGTCATCTCGTCGGCCGAGATCCCGTCCACGGCGAGTGTGCCCGCGGTCGAGCCCGCCTGCGCCTGGGTGACGGACGAGAAGTTGCCCGAGCCGTCCGGGTTGACCCCGAAGTATGCGGCGGCTTCGCGGCACGCCTCCGTCCAGACGTCCATAAGGGCGAGCTTGCAGTTAAGGGTCTCGTTCTGGTTCATGCGGAGGTCATCATTGTCCGGCATGGCTTCCCCTTTCGACGGAAAGTTGATATTCCAGGCAATCGTATCGGCGGGCGTCGTCTTTTGGGTATGCGAAAGCCCCCGTTTCCCGAACGGGAAGCGGGGGCTGACGGAAAGGAGATGCTACCTGAGGTTGAGCGAGTAGTTCCTGACGGGCGCCGCGGCGCTCGCGCATGCAGCGCCCGCCGCCGCGGCGACGCGCGCCGGGGGGACGGCCGGAATGCGCGAGTCGATCGCCGCGCTGCGCTCCCTCTCGCGCTCGGCGTCGCGCGGCTTGAACTCGACGATGTTGTCGGCTGTGGCCGGCTCGTCGATCTCGTCGAGGGCGACCTTGGCGTGGGCGGCGTGGCGCCCGCGCGTGCCTGCCGGGAGTCCGGACCTGAGCGAGGTGCCGATGCCGTTGATGAGGTCTCGCAGGCGCTCGTCGTCCGCCGCGGCCGCCGGCTTCGCCGCCGCATGCTTCGGTGCGGGCGCTGCCTCGGCCGGCTCGGCTGCGGACTCGCGCTCGGCGTC
>OCHG01000059.1_pt1 | contig 126993 bp, 124 predicted proteins | sample 1538801 | NCBI WGS metagenome assembly OCHG01 (sample SAMN04571727, study PRJEB22368) | human gut metagenome | biome: human gut; material: stool | host: Homo sapiens | place: Luxembourg | collected 2012-09-20 | reverse complement strand
CTTGTCAAAGTTTCGTTGTTTAATTTACAAGGTGCACGCTCCATTCGCGGAACAGTACGTTATTATACACGCATCCCAGGAAATGTCAAGCGCATTTTTCAAAGTTTTTTCGGTCTGTCACTTCTTTCAGTTTCATCATCTAAAATCCGACCTTAGCTGTGCACAATGTCCACATTCGCTCCTCTTTCACCTTATTTTGTTAAAAAACATCATCCTCAGCGCGCTGCAAAATCTTCCAGCCGCGGCTTTGGATAAATTGGCGGCTTTTCCAAAGACTAAGTGCAGTTTATCGAGTATAAAAGGAGTTTTGATAGATGAAAGCAACCGGAATTGTCAGACGGATCGACGACCTTGGCCGCGTTGTCATTCCCAAGGAGATCCGCCGCACCATGAGAATCCGCGAGGGCGACCCGTCACAGATAACATTGGCACGGTGGGAAAGATTCTGCTTCGCCATGCTGGATCTGTCAAAAAGATGGGGACTGGATTGTACATAGTGACGGAGGGCAGGCGGCCGACCGTGGGGATTCGGGAGGGGTGAAATGGGGGGAAATGACTGAGAAACACAAGGAGGCTTGACGCAACACGTCAAGCCTCCTTGTGTTTACTGCAATAAATCTGCCAGATAGCCTTCGTCCTTTTTATGAGCACCGTGCGTTTGCTTGTACCTTTTGATGGTCTTTTATACGTTGCGCAGGAATGCTAAAAATGTTAAAATTAATGTAGAAATTTACACATACATTTCGCAAAAGGAGCTGAAGAATATGCGGCGAGAAACATTGCAGGAAAAATCGTTTCACGATATGTTGCCGCCTCATTTTGCCGCCATTGCCCAAGTATCATTTAGCTATCAAGACATGCTGCGAATTGCGCAGGACCACTTAAAGACATTCTACGAAGATCGTGCTGATTGGAAGAAGTGCATTGAACGCTATTTTCATAGTGCAGAATACCAAGATAATTGTCACTATGTAAGTACCTGCGAAGATATACCCATCGTGACAACCGAGCAACTGCACAGGATGATCCAAGAAGATGAGCAGTATCAGGTCAAGGTTAAAGAATTTCTAAATTTTCAACAAGCAATTGAAGCAGATAGGCAATCAGTTGCGTTGGACGACCTATATCATGCAGCAGAATTGCTGGGCATCCACCCTGAGCAGAAAAGTGTCGGGTTATATAATTGGATCATTTCCCGCGATGGCATGTCAAGCGAAGAAGAAATTATTATAAAAGAAAAAATATCAAATAACAAAGCATCTCTTAGTATCTTTATCGAAAGTCTCTCAACTTTGTTCATGCCAGGCCTGCAGTTGACATACCCCATTATCGAAACAGCTATGACGCAGCCAAAAAGTAAATACTACTACAGAGGTGAAAGTGCTTACTATGGAGAGTCGAAGCCTGGAATGTATCGATATCCCAACAATAGATCCCATGTGCAACAGCTTGTAAATCAGTTTATAAATCAGATTGTCCTAAATGAGGCCTGTAATTTTTTGGATAAGTTTGATGCAGTAAGGCACTGGAGTGCATCAAGCATTAACTATGTTGCCTTAGCACAACACTACGGAATAAAAACGCCGATGTTGGATATTACGAGCGATTTGAAAACTGCGTTATTCTTTGCGTGCTGCAAATACGAAAACGACCAGTGGCGTCCTATGACAAGGAACGACTTTGCAAATAGCAATAAAAAGTATGGGATACTCTACCGGTCTCCTACCGAGATAACCGACATGATGTGGGGGATATCAGATGAACGTGCGGAGCTTGATTTAATCGCTCCGATTGGCTATCAGCCATTTATGCGTTGCAGTGCCCAACATGGCTATATGCTTTTGGTCAAGGATGAAAAATACGATATGCTCAAGGATCCACTGTTTGACAAATTCCGATTCGAGCATGACGAGGAGTTCTGTAGATGGATTTTCGAGGAAATGGATCGCGGCAATAAGGTTTACCCTCATGATGACATTCCTCAGATCACAGAGTACATGGAAAGGATTAAAAACTCACATCAATTTTCTCAGAACATGTTTGATCATATGATATTAGAGAGTTGGCATTTTTCCAAACAGGAAGCACAGGCAGTCAGGCAAAAGCTGCGGGAACACGGATATACAATTGTGAGTGGCCAAAAAGAGTTTATTACACATAATAAGCTCAGAAAGATTAACAGAAAATATAGCGTAGATATTGCATGCTCCAAACTGGATATACCGCCAATAGCCCGTCCCATGATCAAGATTCCATGCGGCCCTATGGTCGAGCCAAACGATGAGCCTGATGGGCTTAAATCAGATTTGTAGAATGCAATCCTAATCATATATTGGGAAGACTACCATATTTCCTATGGTAGTCCATGCAGTTTTTAAATTTCACTTCTGTATAATCAAACCACTTTCTTGCATGGTGGCGCTATCGTATGCTATACTGAAATAAACTTGGATTTTTATGATAAGGAGGCGGATGCATGAACTGCAAGTTGACAATCGAACAAATCTGCACCATAACGGAATCTCCACTGTTTGACCGCAAAAGCGCCCGCATCGACGCAAAGACGCTTGCGATTCATCTGATTGCCTTTGCCAATGCGGACGGCGGTGTGATCGCGGTCGGCGTGGAGGACGACGGGACAATTACTGGCATTGATGCCTATCAGGAGCATATCAACGAGCTGCTGCGCGTGCCGTTTGATTACTGCAAGCCGTCTGTCCAAATCGAAACCGAACTGCTTGCCTGCACCAACAAAGACGGTAAGCCGGACCACATTCTGCTGATTGAGGTTTTGCAGAGCAACGAGCTTCACGCCAATCAGGCAGACGATGTTTTCTTCCGCGTCGGGGACAAATCCAAGAAGCTTAATTTCGACGAACGTCTCCATCTCATGTATGCCAAGGGCACGCGGTACTTTGAGGATACCCCTGTCCCGGACGCGGCGATGGAGGACATTGACCTCGACTTCGTTCGAGAGTACACGCAGAAGCTCGGCTATCGGAAAAGCCCGGAGGAATATCTGCGAGAGAACAAAGAATTTATCTCCACCAAGGGCGGCAAGGAAGAAGTCAGCACCGCCGCCATGCTGCTGTTCGGCAAGAATCCGAAACACTATTTTCCACGCGCCCGCATCCGTTTTGTTCGGTATGAGGGCACAGAGGCCAAGGTCGGCGCGGAGATGAACGTCATCAAGGACGTGGTGTTTGAAGGCCGCGTCTTGCAGGTCATTGAGAAGGCGTTGGAGTTCGTGCGTAGCCAGATCAAGGAGCGCATCTACCTCGGCGTGGACACCCGTTTCGTCACCGAACCGGAATACCCGGAGTTTGCCTGGAAAGAACTGATTGTTAATGCCGTTGCACACCGCGATTACAGCATCAAGGGAACGGACATTCAAATCAAGATGTTCGACGACCGGCTGACAGTAGAAAGCCCCGGCACGCTGCCCGGCATTGTGCGTCTAAACAATATGCGGCACGTCCACTTTTCCCGCAATCCGAAAATTGCGCAGTTTCTGCACGAGTACGAATATGTGCAGGAGTTTGGCGAGGGCGTAGACCGGCTTTATGAGGTCATGGAAACAGCCGGATTACCACAGCCGGAGTACTGCGTGGAAGCATTTATGCTCTATGCGACAATTCGGAATACTCCTCGTGCGGAACAAGAACTTGAGTCCTCCGAACAAGATAGGACCCAAGTTAGGACCCAAGTTAGGACCCAAGTTAACACACAGGAAAAAATCTTGGCATTCTGCTCGTCGCCGCATAGCAAAACCGAAATTGCCGAGCATTGCGGATATAAAAACACCAAAGGATTTACCACACGCTATCTGAAGCCCCTGCTGGAAAGCGGGCAACTCCAGATGACCATTCCCGGTAAACCGAACAGCCGAAGCCAGAAGTATGTTACTGTCGGCACCGCACAGGGGAAGCAGCCATGAACGCGCATGAGTTCTATACTGCATTTGTCCGCACAGCGCAGGAAAGCACGCTGGTGACCAAAGAGATGCTTCCATCCTTTCTGGAAGTGTGGGGAACGGCGACCTTCCTCGACCTGTACCGGAACAATGAACTGGCGTACACAGAACTGGTCAACAAGTATATCGTCCACAAAATCATCAAAGATGCCGGGATGACGGCGCAGCACGAGTACTTCCGCATTGATACGGTCGGCTGGGTAACCCGCTATCAGGAAATGGAAGATGAGGCGCATAAACTTGACCTCAGCGCCCATCTGTGGGATTTGAAGATCGCCGTTGAGCACGAGAACTCCAAGCATGACTGGACGGACGAGGTCATCAAACTGATTCACGTCAAATGCCCGCTCAAGGTGGTCATCAGCTATAACTACTGTGATGAGCGCGATACGACCGAGTGGGAAAAGCTCAATTTCATCGCCCACTGGATGCAGGAGGTCAAGGCTTTTGCGAAAGGCGGCGATGAGGAATATTTGCTCATCTTCGGAAACTGCTTTAATCCGAAAACGAAAGCCGACTACGATACCTTTGATTATCGGGGGTATCTGTATAACCGGCAGACGCAGCGCTTTGACAGGATATAGGAAGCACAAAGGAATGCAGTTGTGATGGTGAGCCATACCTCCAGCAGAATTTTTGGGCAAGTTGACAGGCTCGGCAGCATTTGCCGGGCCTGTATTCTATATGCGTTTAATGTCTTACGGACATTTATAAAAAGGTCAGCTTAAAGTACTAACGTTTTAGTTCGGATAGGCAGATGAAGATTGTCAAAAGTATAGTTTTCTGCCGAACTTTATGATAAAATGATTTAAATGCAGACACCAATAGCTATGCCAATTTGCCATTATGAATTATTAATTGTTATGCTGAAGGGAGACCGTATATGGACGCTTTACCGAATGAAGAGATTCTTTATAAAATAGCAGACTTCTGGTTCGTTCGCTCGGCACTTCAAACAGTCGTCTTTAATAAACTTTTTTACGATGGATATGTCTGCTGTAATGAAGGATTATGTCCCAGCAACAAGGAATCTCTGCAAAAACAGCTCAAAGGGAAATCAGAGTTTTATTTGTTAATAGAGAGAAATCCAGATAATTTGCAGGAGCTCTACAACAGATGTCTTTCTATGCCAAGTCAAAAACGAACAATGACACGTGCAGAACAGCAAAGTGTTGTATATGTGCTGTTGCAGATGGTCAGGGGCAGCGCGACCGAATCATTTTGGCTTGTACTCCTTTTAGCTTTTTACTTTGAGAAAACGCGTTTTCATCAATGTGGAAATTTTATTGTCGCGGACGATGTTGATTTAATAAAAGTTGATTCATTGGATCAATACGTTAAAGAAGTGATGAATTTCCCGGATAATCGCAATCTGCTTTTCCGGGGTCACACAAACATAAATTATGAAATCAAGCCCTCGCTATTTAGGACTCCACAGTTTTATAAGAATGAGTACATGATGTATCAGGAGTTGGTACTTCGGTGCCCGGATGATTTTCTTAGATGTGATACGCATCTGGATTTCTTAGTTGAAATGCAGCATTATGGGCTGCCTACGAGGCTGCTTGACTTCTCATTCAACCCTCTGGTCGCGCTTTATTTTGCATGTGAGACAAAGGATAACACTGGCGAAGTCATTGTATACGCCGTGAAGAATGAGAGCATTTTATACGCAAAAGATAAGACTGTCACGATGCTATCATGCCTTCCTATGATGAAATATAAAAAGCAGTGTGATATTTGTAGTGCGATGAGTACAGCCGATTCACAGTTTATTCAAGAAAAAGATTTTGGCGAGTACTGGAATGAGCTCCGTATGGAACTTCCGCAAATTGAATCTTCGTTTGACAGTAATCTCCTGAGATGGCCAGTGTTTGTAAAACCCACACGAAGCAATAGAAGGATTACACATCAAGAAGGAGCTTTCCTTTTATGGGGAATTAACTCAATCATCTATTCTCAGTCTGAAGAAATTAGCTTCGACTTTATAGGCGACCAAGAAAAGTATCGCTTCAGCAAGGACGGGAAAAAGAGAATTTATTATGTTTCTTCTTCTAAAAAGGAAGTAATTCTGAAATCACTAAATCGATTGGGCATTAATGCCGCCTACATATACCCTGAAATTGACGATGTAGCTGCATATATCAAAAATTCTATGCAGTGATCAATCCTTGCAAGGGGTTAAATGGCAGGGAATGGCTGAGAAACACAAGGAGGCTTGACGCAGCACGTCAAGCCTCCTTGTTGTTTACTTCAATAAATCTGCCAGATATTCTTCATCCTTTTTATGAGCACCGTGCGTTTGCTTGTACCTTTTGATGACACCAACAAGCGTATCGATGTCCGAGCCGAAATAGTCCCAGTAAAACTGTGTGCTGTTGTCATAGTGCTTACGGTTATAGACCACATTCGCTTTGCAGAATGCCTTTGCGTCTATACGGTTCCTTCCGGCCTTGACCTTCTCAAACTCAGCATCTTTTCCCTCTGCGATTAGGATGAGCATTTCGAGCTCCGGCTTGGTACAGAACTTTCTGATTCCTTTAATTCGGCCTCGATAGTCGGCGGGAACAGAAAGTTTGTCTGTCAGCGTATCACCAATCCGGTACACTTCAAAGTCTCCGGTATAGATGTTCAAGTTTGTTTTGATAATTGGGGAGGTAAGCTGCCGGGCGTGGTACACATTCAAGACAACCAGATCATCTCTTGAAAACTTCAGGCGTCCTGCATCCAGCAGCATCTCCACAACCGCCTTTTCATTGGGGCCTTCACACATGACAAGAATCTTCACGTGCGCATCAGCTCCTTCTTCAGCCTCATCAGATCTTCGTAGTTAACGGAGGTCTGGAAGGCATTGTTGTAGAATTGCTTGCTTTTCAGCAGTTCAGGGCGAAGATCGTAAGTGTCATACATGTTGCTCAGCGATACTTTGCCGTTCGCTTTGGAAATCCAGATGTTGTCCTGCCGATTAAATAGATCCAGAACTTCGCAGTAGTGCGTCGTGAAAATCAGCGTGGCATTGTGGCGATTGACCGACTTGTCCTTGTAGAGACTAAGCATATTCTCGACCAAGGTTTTGTGAAAGTGATTTTCAACCTCATCGATAATCAGATCAAACCCATACAGGAGAGATGCGGCAACAAAGGTATAGAGGAGCATGCCCTTAGTCGTACCGCTGGAAAGGAAGCAGAGCAGCTCCTTGTCGGACATGATTTGATCTCCGGTCTGATCGCCTTCGAACTTCAAACGGAAGTTGTGCTCATCCTTCATAGAAATCTCGCGAATGTTCTCGTCGAAAATCCGTAGGATATGTGAAAGCATAGAGAGCGGGATTTTATACTTTTTGAGTGCCTTGAACATCAACTGATAGGTGTCGGAACCCGCTCCATCGCTGTCAAAATAGACTGCGCGTGTCTCTTTTTTCTGGAGGACAAAGAAGACGATGGAGGTATCCTCCGGAAGAGCGCCAATGTTGGATACCGGTTCAAAATCATCGTCCACATAGATGCTTTTGATTTTGGATTTGTAATACTTCTTTTTCTCAAGAGTTTGGTTCACAAAGCTCGCCTTGTTATTGAGTGTTGTGCTGGCAGTAAGCTCGGTGCGGTATCTGTAGATAACGCCCTCGTGATAGAAGGTAAGCTCCAGCTTGATGCCGTCATAGGAATAATGCTTATTCTCCAGGCAGAAATCACCGAGAATGGAATAGCAACAATCAAGCAGATCAACAGCGGTTGTCTTGCCGGAAGCATTCTTGCCAACGAAAGCAACCGTGTTAAATACATAAAGCTCATCGGCAACGGCTTGCAGCTCGTACTCTTTGTCTTCAGATGTCTTTTTGGATTTCGCTATAAAGTCAATGGTGAAGTTATCACAGCAATTCTTAAAATTGCTTGCGACTACTCGAAGAAGTTTCATGTTCAAGCACCTCCACAAATAGTATAACCCATAAATGCGAAATAAACAAGTTTTTTGTTTTAAATCTTATAGAATGATGAGAATTTCAAAATCGAACATGGAAATTACGTTATTGGCATATGTTTCGGCATCTCAGAATTGATGAATAACCCTCAGTACTCGTTAGAACTTGGGTCCTCGGAACAAGATGAGGTACAAGTCGCGGGGCATGGTGCAAGATAAATTCGTCATTGATACTGCGCATGCACATAACTCATATACGTAGAAAGGTAAACGGCTGTTCAAATTATCCGCAGATACTTTTTCAAACTATATGCAGATATAACTTCGGAATAGACAGTAACATAAAACCGCACGGGAAGATTCTCAAACGGAACTATTCCACGCTTTGCGATGTTAGGCATCTGTAGAAGCAAAGCCGCCTGCATTGTATGCATTTAACACATTCCTCTTGCATATCAATAAATTTTTTGGTATATTTGTAAATAATAGGAGCGTTATTTATAATGTTACAGCGCATTAGGCAGCAATAACGCTAAACGCATAAGTTAAGATATCATATTATCAGAACAATGAATAAGATAGGAGCTGATTTTATGGAATATCAATTTTCTGGAAGCAACAACTATCGGATTATGGACACCTTTTTGGACTCAAAAAAAGACTTTATCATCCTAGGGCTTTGCGGAAAAACCGGTTCAGGCTCCACAACAATCGCACAAATTCTGCAAACGCCCTTTGCTAAACTCAACCTCCCTCAGCCCGGAGATGCTGTGGGTGATATGTGGGAAGCCGCCGAATACCGCATTTTTTACACCTACGCGCAAAAGCACTGGAAATCCTTCTTCCGAATTAAATCAAGCTCGCTGATTACAGCACATATTTTAAAGGAGAAACCGGAACAATTTCAGGAGTTTTTGAGAGAGTTGGTTCCTGCTGCAGTGTATAACGAAAAAGAGGAGCTGATTCAAAAGTTCACAAACAGCTTCTTTAATGAAAAAATGCAGTTTTCCTTACTCGAACTATTCAAAATAGATCCCGCTGACAGTAAATACCTATGCGAGTGGTTTTCTAGCGATCAAATTCCGAAAAATGAAAATGGCGTCGACTATACCTTTACGCCTAATATTCAGGAAAAAGCTCCTTCTGCAGATAGGAAAAAACGAACATTTTTGAACGCAGAACTAACGTTGGAGGGCAACGTTAAGCTTCCGTTTTCTTATCACGAGAAGACATTTACGGTCATGTTGACTACCCACGATTTGTGTGAGATGTTTTGGGCACACAAGCGGTTACGCCAGCAAAAAACGGGTTTCAAGAATCCCCTTTGGATTTGCCTCCTACGGAAATTCATTTTTGAATACCTTCCAGAGCAGACGGCAACACTGTGGAAAAATGTAGCGAGCATTGAGCATGGACTGGAAGTGGTTGCCTTACAGCGCCTAGGAAATTACCTCCGGATCAGCGGCGAACCTTACGGAAAAAAATTTTCCAAGGAGGGGTATGCCACTATTGCCGCTGACATTAACGATTCTATTAAGCTACTGAGCACCTATCTGGCCCGACGCAAACAGTGGGCTAAAGAGCTGCCCGGTGACAAAAGGACAGCATATTTGGCCAACCAGCGGTCTTTTGTTGTAATTGACAGCATTAAAAACCCCTTTGAGTCCATGTATCTGAAGAGCCGCTATACCAATTACTATTTGATTGGAACCTATACAGAGGATCGCACTCGCCATGAGCGACTACGGGAAAAACAGCGTTATCCCAGCACTTATATTGAGGCGATCGATATCATTGAGCAGCAGAGCGCTTTCCGGCATAAATGGAAAGATATGGAAGCAGTCCAGAAAAAGATTGACAATCTGAAAGAGCTCCTCGGCTTCCAAAAGATGGTTAAACACCTTCGGGAGGTATCTTCCAATAGACACGAATCCACAGCGAATACGGATTTAGATAAGTACCTAACAGATTATGATATCTTTGAAAAGTCTGTATTCCAAACGCCATCAGAGTTCGAGCGCCTGATTAGAAAAACGGACAGGCTAATAGATCCCTCGGAGGCTCTATTACAGGACAGCATAAAAAACGGAGAAGAAAGCTGGCCTCTCCTTTTGCAGACATGGTGTGGCAATTATAAGACGGCTCTGCGCAGATGCGGAGATATGCAGGAAGAGTATGAGATTGCTAAAGTAGTACTGAGCACCATGCGTACCGTCAAAGAAGCCGAACTGTACGAGGAAATACCATTTATTTTACAAAATGTAGAGGGCTGTCTACAAGACGCTGACATTTTCATCAATAATGAAACGGATAATGAACGACTCATTCTATTGAAGAAGAAGCTCCTTCGCTACGTCTCCCTCATTATGAACCCCGGTCTAGTGCTGCCAACACCTGTTGAACGCGGAATGCAAATTGCCTATACCGCCAAGCTAAATTCCGGCTGCATCTCCCGCCAAGTGGGGGCTGCGATCACAGACGATCAATACCATTTACTCTCCATCGGTTGGAACCAGCAGCCTGAGACGCAGCTTCCCTGTCTGTACCGGGATCTATGTTCTCTGTATTATCAGTGGTCCCCGGAAGCATACAGTGATTTTGAGCTGGATAACCAAAAAACACTGCAAAAAAATATTCGAGATCCAGTTACCGAACTGCTGAGCCTGCCAGAGTGCCCGCTCAACGTGCAAGGAAAGATGCCAGCATATTGCTTCAAGGATCTCTATAACTCCATCACCGGTGTCAAAAATCAGGTACACCCACGCTCGCTCCATGCCGAAGAAACTGCCTTTCTGAATTTGGGTCAGCACTCCGCTAAGGGCGGGAACCTATTCACAACCTCCAGCCCCTGTGAGCTTTGCGCTAAGAAAGCCGTGTATATGGGGATCAAAAAAATCTACTACATCGAACCGTATGCCGGCCTATCCTTCAACCACGTACTAAGCATTGGGCCACGACATGCCCGCCCAGAGATGTTGCTGTTTACAGGCGCTGTAGGACGAGCCTATACACAGCTTTACACACCTCTGATTCCCCAAAAGGATGAACTGACCTTTTGGATGGGAGCCAAGCTGGATGCAAACCTGCTGAGAAATATTCAGAAGAAAATTGTCAAAAATATTCCGAATCTAAGCGAAAGCAGTCCTAAAAGTACAACTGACATACAAGGTACATCCGACGAAGGAGGTAGAGAGGATGACTGCTCACCCCAATCCCCCCGTACCTGAGGCATGTGAACCTATTCATTATACCGCGAGAGAGTTCTTAGCCTGTCGGCGAGAGCTCCGAGATATTTTGATTGCTCCTTTTGATGAATCAAAGTGTAAAGGAATCGGCTATAACATTTCTCCTTCAGAACTCTGCTACTCAGTGAAAAAGAAACATCTCCTACAGATCCATCGCACTGAACAGGAAATATACGTTCTGATCCCACCTCATGATACGATCCTTACACTGTCCCATGAGTATCTTCAGATTAGCGCAGAGGTCGCTGGATGCTTTTTGTCACGTTTACATCCTGTAACGCAAGGACTTGGAAACATCTCCACAACTCTCGATCCTTGCTGGAAGGGGATGTTATTGCTCGCTATCAATAATCCGTCTTCCCAAAAGGTCAAATTGACCCTTAGCAAGAAAAAAGACGATAAAATGGATCCTGTAGCTATCTCGACGATGGTTTTATGGAAAACTGCTCCCCTGACAGATAGCAAAAACGAGGTACTTACCTTTCGCTTAGACAACCCTGCCATGCGAACGGATATTTGGTCTGAATTGATTGCTGAGCCATGTCGTTCTTTTTGGCCGCAGCGTTATCGGCAGTTTCAAAGTTTGATCCACACGCTGAGCAACTATCAACCTGATGAAAACAACCCGGATTGGCTTATTCAGATGCAATATGCTTTAGATCAATTGCAGATTGCCGTCGAATCAGTACCAAGACAATTTAACACGGTTCGTGAAATCCTGTTACGGATTAACCATTTAGAGTGCGAACAGATGTCACCAGAGCTTTTAAATAAGCTACGCGAGCTGTACCATTTTGGCGAAAAGGGGCCTTCAACGGATCTTCGTAGGGATTTTCATATCGATACAAATAGAATTATCGAAAAGCTCTCCAATTCGGACACCGAACAACGTCAAAAGGATACCGAGACTTTTATAGGCATCATCCAAAGGATCTATAATGAGTGCAATTATCAGAAGCTGTGTTTCCAAGTAGAGGGCATTCATCAAATCATTGCTGAAGAAACGCAGTATCGTTGGCATCTTGATGGAATTAAGAGAATTTGGCATACATTTATTCGTCCCAATATTAGCGCATTCCTAGCCTCCATCACAATAGCCGGTATTGTTTTCCTATGGAAAGATGCTGATATGAAGGCCTTTATCCCCAACGCGATAATTTGTATCATTCCTTCCCTTCTTTCCATAGTCTCCAACTGTAAGAAACACGACAGCAATGAATGATTATAGCCCGATCTTAGAGCATCTGCCTGCTGGGATTGTTCAGACGAATAAAGCAATCAGATAAACTGTCACCGCCAAGTCTGTTGGTTTATAAAAGGACTCCTTTCCGGTACACCCTTTGACTGTATACCGGGAAGGAGTCCTTTTTCACGTGGGAGCGCATAATCAAAAAGCATTGCTAACAGCCCTCATTTCACCCATAATCTTCTCATGACAATACCGACTGTTTCCATTCGTTATCTCTCGTCCCCGCCGCGCGGATCGCGGGAATGCAGAAGAAAATGCTTTCCTTTCTTCTGCATTTCCGTCCAAAAGGAAGTCTGTGCCACGCACCTGTGCAGGCTTCCTTTTGCATTTTCTGAGCAGGCATTGCAAGCTGCCTTTTGCAGTTTGTATATGCACCTGCGAGGAAAATGAGGGATTGCAAAGGGAATATTCCTTTTGCCGCGGGGTTTCCAATAGGGGCGTGCAGCATCCCTGTTGGCACACGATTTTGCTTTGCAAAGTCTAGTGTGTTATACCTTTGCTTCCGGCTGACGCGGAAAAGGGGGTGGCGCCATACTCTGCGGTGCAGCAGAGTGTGGCAACAAACGCTTTTTCGCGGCAGTAGGACAGGCGGATTTTGTGATGTGAGATACAGTACAAACGCAGGATTTTTGAGAAGCAAAATCCGACTGGATGGAAAAGGAAGCAGAGGTATATAAAGCCCCCGTCCCGCCGCAGCGACGTTCCTTTGTCTTACGGCATCTCCTTCCGAAGCATATCCAGCGACTGTTCCTCCAGCAGCTTTGTCCGGTTCTCGCTCAGATGAAAATGTATCGCCGCGCCGGTCAGTGTGTGCTCGATATCGTCCGTGAAGCCAAAACGGTACAGCAAATATGTCTGCTCCCGCGGCTCCAGCTTATTCAGTGCCGCGTAAAGCTCCCACAGAGTTTCTGCTTTGATGAAAGCCTCCTCCAGAGGCAGCGCATACGGATCGGCAATCGCCTCGATCCGCAGCAGCCGCTCATCGCCGGGCAGAATCTCATCGAGGGACACGCGCTCAAGTCCAAGCCCCTCCACGCCGTCCTTTACTTTCACAGCCGCCATGCGATGCTCGAAGGACATCTGTGCCGTATGTACGAGGTCGAGCATGGCGTTCTTGATGGCAGGCGCAGCATAGGTCAGGAACTTGAGCTTCCGCGCCGGGTCGAAGCCATCGACCGCACGAAGCAGCCCAATACTGCCCTCCTGCACCAGATCGTCCACGTCGATGTTCAGGTCGCTGCCCTCCAGCGACGAACTCCGGTACACAAGGTCAGCCGTCTGAACGATGAAGCCCATGTTCTTTTCAATAAGAATTTCCCGCGCGGCCTCATCGCCCTTCTGAGCCAGTGCGCAAAGCCGTTCATTGGTCATGCTGGTCGGACTCATCGCTTGCCGCCGTTCCGGTCATGGAGAGGAACAACTTCCTGACCTGTACCGTGTCAATACCGGGCAGATGGGAAACAGAGGCTGCCACTGCGTCCGCAACCTGCTCCTTCGTGATTTTCCGGTTCGGCTTTTGACCGCCCTTGGTCAGCTCCGCATAGATGCTCTTCATCGCCTGCGCCGTAAGCTGGCGCGTGGGCGGCATCTCTGCCTCGGCTTCCTTTTTCACGGCGCGGACGGCCTTCATGAAGGAGTTTTGGATGGCGCTCAAATCTGCCTGATCGATTGGCGTCCGCAGGCTTTTGACCTCATCTGCGGCCTGCGGCAATGTGCCCAGCATGGACGAAACCATCGAATAAAGTTGATTCTGCGCGGCAAATCCGGCGGTCAGCTCGTTGTCCAGATATCGGGCGATCTGGTATGTGGTGTCGGCAAACTGCGGATTTTCCAGAAGGTAGCTGACGATTTTCGGATTGACCTTCTGCGTATAGAGATTCCGCGCCGCTTCAACTGAAAGACCCAGCTCTGAGATGTCGTAGTTTTTGCGAGCCGGCTCATCCATCTCGCCCAAGAGGAAATCGGTGGACACATCAAACGCGCGGGCGATGCGGATGATATTTTCGTCACCCAGCTTGTCCGTCTTGCCGCTGATGAAGCGGCTCAGCGAACTTTCCGAACAGCCGATTTTTGCGGCAAGCTCGGCCTGCGTAACCTTCCGTTCCTTCAACAGATCCCAAATGCGGTCACGGACAGCCGCGGGGAGAAATACCGATTCGTTGCTCATGAACATATCGCCTCCGATTCCAGTAAAAATCCTGCGCCAAGCAGATATTGTAAATACAGTATAGCACATACTCTGCCCAAAATCTAGTACAAATGTTCTATAATTGTTTTGCGAAATGACTTGAATATCCTCTCGACAAAAGCCTCCCGTGCTCTTGCATTTTTGCAAGAAAGCAGGAGGCTTTTGCTATTTGCTTGCATAAGCGCCTGATTTCTTCGGTCTAAGACCTTTTCTCCGTATATTCAGGTGACAAAGGAAATTTGTCGCAAAAATCTGAAAGGAGAAATTGCCTATGAACCTATTTGAAGCCGTGAAAGCCGCCGTCACTCCGCACATGGCAGCGGAGCGGTATGGACTGCCGGTCAGGCAAGGAAATATGATCTGCTGCCCCTTCCACGCCGACCGTACACCCAGCATGAAGCTGAACGATGATTACTTTTACTGCTTTGGCTGTGGGGCAACTGGTGACGTGATCGACCTTGTGGCAAGGCTGTTCAACCTGAGCGGCTATGAAGCAGCTGGCGACAGATTTCGGCATGGCCGAGCAAAAGCCGTCCATTCTCGCAAAGCTACAGCGCGTGAAGTCGCAGGCAGAAACCGAGCGGCGCTGCTTCCGTGTGCTGGGGGACTATCTGCAAATCTTGCAGGACTGGAAGGAGCACTGTGCCCCGCAATCGCCGGAGGACGCCATCGACCCGCGCTATGCGGAGGCCTGCCATATGCTCGAGCGCATCGGGAATATGCTGGACATTCTGGCCTGCGGCACGCCGCAGGAGCGCGCCGAGGTGGTGGCTGACTTGCAGAAGGACGAGCGGCTCATGCGGATGGAGGCGCGAAACCGACAGATCAGGGAGGAATCACATGGAACGAAATGAACCGCCGCGCTGGATGCAGAATAAGCACTTCAACGAAGTCCTGTTCTGCGAGGACTTTCTGTCGGCGCACCCGATGGTCTGCGTGGACGGCAGCTTTTTCACCGTGGAGGGTCGCGTTGCCGACGAAGAAGGCATTCGCAAGCAGATCTATGGGATGCTGCGCCCGCATTTTACGAGCGGCGCGGCTCGCCGCGCCACCACCCTTCTGGAAACGCTCAGGCTGGAGGCTTACACGCCGGAGCTGCCCATTCAGGAGGATCGGATCCATGTGGCAAACGGCACGCTGTTTCTCAGCGGCGCGTTCCAAGCCGAGAAGGAATTCTGCCGCAACCGCTTGCCGGTCAACTATGACCCCACCGCGCCGCAGCCGGTGACATGGCTGCGGTTTTTGTCTGACCTGCTGGAACCGGAGGACATTTTGACCTTGCAGGAATACCTCGGCTACTGCCTGATTCCGACAAACCGCGGGCAGGTGATGATGCTGCTCAAGGGCAACGGCGGCGAGGGCAAGAGCCGCATCGGCGTGGTGATGCAGAAGCTGCTTGGCAGCAACCTGAAAAACGGCAGCATCGCCAAGGTGGAGCGCAGTCCCTTCGCCCGCGCCGATCTGGAGCACGAGCTGCTGATGGTAGACGACGATATGAAGCTGGAGGCGCTGAAATCCACCCACTATCTCAAGTCCCTCATCACCGCCGAAATGCCGATGGACTTGGAGCGCAAGGGCGAGCAGAGCTATCAGGGCAAGATGTACGTCCGGTTTCTTGCCTTTTCCAACGGCGATCTGGAATCGCTCTACGACCACTCGGACGGCTTTTACCGCCGTCAGCTCATTTTGTCAGTGAAGAAAAAGCCGCCGAACCGGGAGGACGACCCCTTTCTTGCGGACAAGCTCTGCGGCGAGATTGAGGGGATATTCCTCTGGTGTCTCGAAGGTCTGCGGCGCTTGCAAAGTAATAACTTCCGCTTCACCGAAAGCTCGCAGACGAAAGCAAACCGTGAGGATGCGCGCCGCGAGGCCGACAACGTGCTGCTGTTCCTGCGCTCGGAGGGGTATATCCGGCTGAAGGCCGACAGCACCATTACATCGGCCAATCTGTACGCTATCTATACTATGTGGTGCAATGACAACGCCTACAAGCCGCTCGCCGCGCGGACGGTGAGCATGACCCTCAAAAAGCATGCCGACGAGTTCGGCCTAGAGCACGACAATCACATCCAGAACGCCCTCGGCAAGCGGGTCAACGGCTTCTGGGGCATCGAGGCGCTGGTCGCGCCGCCGGTTGTATGAGCTCAGACACGAAATTCTCCATCCCATCCATCCCAAGCATCCCCAAAAACCCCGGATGGATGGGATGGATGGGATAGATGTTTTCAAGTTCAGCCGTGAAGGAGGATGCAATGGGAAGAATTTATTTTAAGGAACTGCCGCTGTTTCACTTGTACGACAGCGATCTGACCGGCACGCAGAAGCTGCTGATGACGCTGCTTCTGGTGAATCAGTTCGACATTTACGATCTAAGCTGCCTTGCGCAGATGCGCCCGGAGGACGTGGCCGCCGATCTGGCGGAGCTGAAACGGAAGGGGTATCTGCAAGACAGGTGAAAATCGGAAAGAAATTTGCGCGGCGGCGAAAGGATTTCGCGAAACCGCGCTGCTCGGAACCGCGCATCGGCTTCACGGATGCGCGTGGGGCTGCACGGTTTAGAGCGAAGTCACGCGGTTTCGGAAAGTCGATCCCCCTCGCTTACGGAGAAGGCATCGACCGCCGCGTTTCCAGCGGATTTCAGCAAAACAGGATATTACGCCAAACAGCGAAGCAGGTTTTCGGAAACGCAAACCCGCTTTGCTGTTTTCATCACAAAAATTTGGGAGGTTTTTATGAGCATCAGAAATGAGATCAAATCGCAGATCGTCCGCGCCGGTTTTACGATGCAGGAGGTCGTTGACCGGCTGGCTGACGAATACGATTGGAGCGACAGTGTTTCCAACCTGTCCGCAAAATTGCAGCGGGAGAGCATCCGCTATAAGGAGGTCGTAGAGCTGGCCGACGTGCTGGACTGCGACATCGTGTGGGTGAAGCGAGGGGAACGCCGATGAAAGCGCAGTACGCCATTCTCCGCTTTGCCAAGTACAAGGGGCCGGAAATCGGGCATATTGAAGCCCACAACGAGCGCACCAAGGAGAAATACGCCAGCAATCCCGACGTGGGCACGTCCCGCAGTCACCTGAATTTCCATCTGGTGACGCCGCAGCGCAAGTACCGCGCCGAGGCGGAAAAGCAGATCGCGGAAACGGGCTGCCGCACGCGGTCGGACAGTGTGCGCGTGGTGGAGGCGCTGGTGACGGCCAGCCCGGAGTTCTTCAAGGGCAAGAAGAAATCCGAAGTCAGAGCCTATTTTCAGGAGGCGCTGGGCTTCATCGAGAAGTATCAGGCCAAGGACACAATTATATCCGCCGTGGTGCATATGGACGAGAAAACGCCCCATATGCACCTTTGCTTCGTCCCGCTGACGGAGGACGGGCGGCTCTCCGCCAAGGAGATCGTCGGCAACAAGAAGAAGCTGACGCAGTGGCAGGACAGGTTCTGGGAGCACATGGTCAAGAAATACCCAGACCTGGAGCGCGGCGAGAGCGCCAGCGAAACCGGGCGCGACCATATCCCGCCGCGGCTGTTCAAGGAGGCCGTCCATCTGAACCGGATGAAGGAGCAGATCATGGCGATTCTGAACGACACCAATCCGTTCAACAAAAAGGCCAAGCTGGACGAGCTGGAAGCACTGCTGGGAAAGTACGTTCCCGGCGCGGAGGCTCTGCGGACGAAGCTCAGGAAGTACGACGCAGCCTATAAGACCCTGACCGCCGAGAATGCGGCGCTCGAAAAGCAGCTGGGCGCTGCCTCCAAGGAAAGCGTCCTGAAAAAACTGGAAATCAACGAAAAGCTCCGGGAGCTGGACGAGCTACACCGCATGGTGGACGTCCTGCCTCCGGAGATTTTGCAGGCGGCCAAGCAGGTGTCCGCGCATAAGCCGCAGGAAAGATGAGGAAACTAAGGATGTTAAAGGAGGTTGGTTCTATTTGGAGATGAACGTCAGGGACGATCAGAAGCTTGTTGAAATCTGGCTGACGAATGCAGAAAAAATTGACCCCGTCCTGCGGGAGGGGCTGAAAGAGATTTACGCCAAGTATAAAACGAAGAAATACATGGTCGCCGTGTTCGAGTCCGGCAAGGGCGATCTTTATGAGAACACGCGGGACTTGCTGCTCTTCAACCGCCGCCGCAGCGCCGAAAAGGCCGTGCAGCAGGCGAAGAAGCAGAGTGCCGTGGGCATGGAGCGGTAAGCAACGGGCGGAAGGGAGCAATCCCTTCCGCCCGTTTTCTTTTTTGCCTGAATTTAATCCAAAATGTCGTACCGTTTCATCAGCTCGATGCGCTCCTTGGCGAGCTTGATGGAGCCGGAGGTGCTGCTGTCTGCGCCGGACTTCTTCTCACTGGCATAGTGGACGAGGCGCTGCACCCACGCGACCGGCAGCAGGTACGGGCGCTTTTTGAGGTACGGGTAGCGCCGCTCCAAATACGCCCGTTTGGGGAACACCGTCCGCAGGACGCCGCTCTTCTCCCCCGTCCAGCTGGCCTTCACGGCGTTCAGCGTGACAGTGGAGGAATGGAGGCTCGTCAGGTCATTGGAGCCGTACACGCCGCCGCAGAGGCTGTCGTGCAGCAGCGGCTCCACATCGATGCTACCGTCCCACGGGGCGGGCAAGTCAAAGTCAATGCACAGATAGTCTCTGGCCATGCGGAACGCCGCCGCAGCAAATGTCGCCGCATGGACGCTGGAGCACTGGTCGTGCAGGCGCTGCCAGTCGATCTCCGCGTGATACGCCCGCGCCCACAGGCCAATGTCGCAGAACTGCCGCAGCCCGATGCCGCTGCGCACGAAGTGCTTGTAGGCGTGCAGGATCAGGTACAGCAGATGCTCATGAGGCGGCATGGTCAAGAAGCCATCTACCTCGATGGGCTTGAGGTCGGCAAAAAAGTGGTTCAGCTCGTCGTGGGTATCCTCAGAAGAATCAAATAGATGTCGATGCAGCTCGATGTAAAGCGGGCTGCCGTCTTTCGTGTAGGGCACCTCGTCCGCCGTTGCCAGCTCGTCCACAGGCGTGTCGGTGGTCAGACCGTTTGCAAGAAGCTGCCTATGGCAGGCCATAAACTCCGCGTCGGAAATGTAGAGGTCGTCGTCCGCGCTGATGCGGTGATCTCGCAGCGGATAGAGGCGGCTGCAAAGCTGACCCTTGACCACGATGGGGTGCAGCCCTGCCGCGCGGAGCTTTCGGTAGAGGTCTGCAAACTCCGATGCCCGCATGGTCTGGTGCAGCACCTGCGCGATGACCTGCTGCTTGACGGCGGCGAACAGCGCCGCGTTTTCTACAGCGGCAGGCGCTTTGCGGGCGGCCTCGAAGACGATCGGCAGCAGCTTCTGCTGCCCCGCCAGCGCGAAAACGGCAGGCCAGTCCACGCTTTCAGCGGTGACTTCCCCGCCGGAAACAGCAGCCTTGGCGATATGCAGAAATTGTCTCTCCGTGGCGGTCAGGGTCATGTTCGTGTGTCAAGCCCTTTCTTTGTGTTTTTCGATGGCGTGAGCGATGAGCAGCGATGTAGAGCCGATGAACGCGCCCAGCGTGTTGCAGATCACGTCGTCCACCTCCGCCATGCCGAGGGCGTAGCGGTACTGGGCATACTCGATTCCCGCGCTGAGCGCGCAGCCGACGAGCGTTGTGAGGATGATTCTACTCCAGCGGTGCCACTTTCGCGGCAGGGCGTTGGAAAGCGTCAGCCCCAGCGGGAAGAAGAGGAAGACGTTCATCAGCATCTCGCGGTAAATCTCCGGCTGTATCCGCGCGGCGGTCAGGGAGGCAAAGGGGGCGAGGATCAGACCGGTGCCGCCCTCGGCGCGGCTGAATAAGGTTGCGTAGAGGATGGCAGCGGTCATCAGGAGCATCAGCGCAAGGTTCCCACACCGCCAGCGTCTCGCCCCCACGCGGGCAGGCAGCGCACCCCAAGCGGCAAGAGCCAGCGCCATAAAGGTGATAATGCCGATGAACGAACGACTGTAGATGTAGTGAAGCATCAATGCAATTTTCCTCGAACCGGTGCAATTACGCGGTCTTTTACAATGCTGCGGAAGTAGGCATACTCTTCGCAGCGGCGATATGCCAGCCAGAATATGGCATTGGGCACAATCGCCGTGACCATTGTCATGACTGCAAAACGCAAAACCGTTGTTGCAGAAGATAGAACTACATGCCGGATCGTCAGCATGGCAATCAAAACAGCTGTGAGTAGGAGAACTCTCCTGAAATAACGGGCAAAGAAAGGCTTACACGAGACTTCAAACCCATACCTATGGAGAATAAGCGGATCGTACCACAGGCTGATTGCTGCCCGCGATAAAAATGTGGCAAACAGAACGCCAAAAACGCCCCACAGTCTCCCAAGAACGATTGAGAGAACTATATTCAGAATTGCCACAAGAATTGGTCTGAACTTCCCCTGCTTAAATAACCCCAGTGTTGAACGGAACACCCAAAGCGTGTTCATGTAACCTGCCACAAAGAAGTTGATTGCAATGGCAATCGATATGGGAAGCCCCAGCACAAATCGGCCACCAGCCCATATCTGTACAAACGGATCTAACAATGTGACCAGCGCAATAAAGCTGAACCCATACAACCAAAAATTCAGAAATTCAACTTTCTTGAATAGTGCATAGCCCGCATGTTTATCTTCCGTCGCAAAAAAGTTTCCAAGGCTTCCTGTGATAGCCGCTGTTATCTGACAAAGCACACTTGTAACGGAATCGCATATGAGCGTATAGTTTGACAGTCGCCCGACCCATAAAACGCCGACAACGGCAGAAATAATAATGTTATCCGTTCCATTCAGCGCAACATGACCGACTTTTGTCAGAAAAAGGGCACCTGTATCTTTCAATAGCTGCCGTTTTTCATCTCCATTCAACCTATCATTCTTATATTTCGATATTTCCGGATATCGTTTTTCTGCCAAATGTGCTACATAGGCATTAACACAAAGCGTTCCCGCAAGTTGAATTAGAAGATAACTCAAGTAGGCTCTAAACAGCAGGAGCAATAAAACTTGCAGTGCCGTTTGAATAATCGCAATGGTATTCCGGGCATTCGTTTGCACATATTCTTTTTGATCTGCTAAAAAAAGTGTTCCCTTGCAGGCCGCAAAGCAATATGACAAGCCGGAGTTCAAAAGGAAAATTATATAGTACAGTGTTAACCATGGGACATCTGGCTTATCCTTGATGATGACGTCCATGAAAGGGATAATGCAAACGCCTATCCCCACGATTGCCATTCCCACCGCAAAGTACGCTTTTTTATAGAAATAAAGAAGCTCCGCAACTTTCTGATAATTCTTTTTAGCCATTGGCTCGTACATGTGATAAACCATCGCTGAGCCAAAGCCTAATTCCGCAAGGGAAAGAACCGTCAGAATGTTACTGTATAATCCATTCACACTAAGGTAGGCTTCATCCAAGCAGTGAATGAAAATAGTTCTAACCGCAAAATTAAGAATAATTGTGAGCATTCTTCCCAGCAAGCCCGTTGCCAAGTTAAGTGCAGAATTCTTCAAACGGCTGTTTCCCATTGAGTCAATCTCCAAATCTCCTAATAAAGCGGCTTTCCTTTTCCTTGCAGGGTATACCAAGCATAGCGCAGGAAAAACCTGAACTTCCGCTTTGCTTTTTGCAGCAGCGTCTCCTGAAAAAAAGTCTCAATTGCTCTTTCTAAATCATACCTCTCTGTATAGGCATAAAACGCAGTTCTCTGCGCCCCTTCATCAAAAGATGTAAGCAAACTTTGATTGTATTTCAGGATTTTACCAATTTCAAACTGGCGACGAACAATGTCGCTTCTGTTCAAAAGGAGAGTTCCTTTTTCTGAATTTACAATGACCGCCGAAAGGCCATTGTTGTCATCCATATCCGGTATCGAAATCTCTGCACCCCAGAGGTCTCCAATTGTCAGGTCGCTGCCACTTTTAAAACCCCGAAACTGACAAGAAAAACAGCTTTCTTTTAGGGTCACGCCCCGAAAATAGCCTTGCATATATGTATCAAACGTCATGGGTTCCGAATGGACTCTTCCATTTTCAAACTCCATTCGCACAGAGCTATTATGCCAGCCCTTCTTCTTGTTACGAAACTCCATTTTTGTAAGCTTTGCGCCATATTTCCTTTCCTGCATACCAATATACGTTTGCAGCATATGATCGCTTGGAATCCCATGGCAGATCAACTCCACAAGAAGCAGATTCGGATACTCTTTTCCAAGAAATGTGCGCAGTCCTGCGACCTGGCAGGGGCACCCGCTGAACAAAACCTTGCATCCCTTTTCAAGCACGTCTTTGGCTTCCCGATAGCAATACCCCACATCGCTTTGCGCATACTTGGAGCCCATCATCCGCAGAATATCTTCCTTGGCATTGGAAAGGATGTGCTTGACATGAAACTCGTCATCAAACACCGCGCCGCATACATATCCGCCATCGCGGAGCATTTGATCGGCAAGCTCATAAAATACACCGTCTGAGCTGCTGCGCATACGCATAGGGTCATTCTCGCTTTTGGCTGCAAAGGCTACAGGATACCCCTCACCAGGTTTTCCTTTGTTCCCCAAAATTGGACAAGCCTTTTCACATCGGTTGCAATAAATGCAAATGTCTTCATTGATCTGAGGATATCTAAAATCCAGATGCACCTTGTCCAGGCTGATCGCATCTACCGGGCAAGCATTTATGCAAGCGCCGCAGATCGCGCATTCTTGAACCGAAACCTTATCAATCATTTCTCCCCATCCCTCAGCACTTCGTCTATATACGCCTTTGCGTGGTCGATCTCATTTTTCAGGCAGCGGTACACGGCTGTCCAGTCCGTGCCATCCGGGATCTCCGTCTCTGCTGTTACCATGTGGTCAGATAGCCCCAGCATGGCGGTAAAATCGCGCATACGCGTGTTGATTTTCTCCGTGCGCTCCACGACGGCGAATTCCTTCTCGAATATCACCGAGAACGCCGTTGCGTGGAAGGAGTTGGAAAGTACAAAAGCCGCGTGCTGCATGAGGCCCAAAAACGCCTCCGGGCCACAGAGTGGGAAGCAGCGTTCGGCGTATGGAAGCTTGAAGACCGAGTAGATATGCAAGCCTCGTTCCGCCGCAATTCTCTCCGCCAGCTTGCGGACAGCAGGGCTATTATCAAAGTCATATACCAGCAGATATGGTTTCTCGCAGCGCTCCGGCTTCTCAGCCATCGCCTCCCACTGTGCCCGGTCAAGCAGGAATACCGGATCAAGGACGGTTACAGCGTTTGTGATCCCCAGCGTCTTTAGTACAGAAAGGCCGGATGTCTCACGCACAGCAATATGGTCGAAGCGGCTGAGATACTGCGCCGTCACCTCCCGCAACTCCTGCGGGAACTCGTCCACCGCAAAGCTGGCCGCATAGGAGGCGCGGACTCCCTGCTGCACGAAGTCCAGATAGAAGGCGGGGTCTTTCCCGTTGGGAAACAGCGGATTCCAGATCTGGTCGCTCCCAGCGAAAAAAGCATCCGCCTCGGGGGGATCGGCCTTTAGCTCTTCATTAGAGACATACCGTCTGGTCAAATCAAGGTGCTTGGCTGTAAAGCTGTCAAACGCCTTCTTTCTCGGCAACACGCGAAGCCGCCCCGGCAGCTTCGCCAAAAGATACGCCTCGCGGACAAATGGCTTATCATATTTGGGATTGCCGACAACATCCAGCCGGTAATGCTTCGAGAGGTAATCCGGTTTATAGTCGATGATCTTCACGTCATGCCCCAGCGACTTCAAATAGGTTTGCAGGGCGTAAGCCTGTAAGGATGCGCCGACGTTATAGACATCGTGGCAGGTGATCGTACAAATTTTCATGACTTGACCCTTTTCGTAATTCTCCGCCATATTCGTCCGACTTTCGCTCTGATCTGCTTATATTTCGGCAGCCAGCTCATCGAATACCAGTGGATCGAATAGGTGTTCTCCGTTTTTGTCAGCTTGCCCGTTACGCTGTCCAGCGGGTTGAAGTAGTCCTCCGGATAGACGCGAATTCCGGCAACCATCTGCTCCTGCCCGTTGCGCACAAGACCGAAGCGCTCCATCACATCCGTATTGAGATGCGGGCAGCCTACAGCGTTCAGGCTTCCGTCCGCGTTGGTGAAGTGCATCTTTTTATATCCCTCGATCATCGCCTGCACGACAGGCTGATGCGGAACAGCTGCCATCACCTGTCCGCTGTTGACAAATTGCTCGTTCTCAAATCCAATGAATCCCTCGTCATCCAGCAGCGGCAAAATGTCCCGCAGCACCTCCACGTCGGTGTCGAAATACACGCCGCCGTACTGCTCCAGCACGACAAGGCGCATGACGTCGGACACGAAGGCGTATTTTCTCGCGGCATACGCCTCCGCCATGAAGGGCATGGCAAGATAATCGCAGTTGTCCTCGTTCCACTCGCGGATCTCAAAATCCGGGCAGAACTTTTTCCAGCTGGCGATGCACCTCTTGGCAAGCTCCGGCTTTTCGCCGCGGCCAAACCAGCAATAGTGGATGATTTTTGGGATCATGGGTCAATCCTCCATCAGCGCGTAAATTTTTTCGATCTCCGCGCTGTTCGTATAATCTCGTGTTTTGCAGTTTTCCGAAAGCTGCCGCATGCGCGCGGGGTCGCGCAGGAGGGCGGCGATGCCGGCGGCGCAGCCTGCGTTGTCCATGGGGACGATCAGGCCGTCCGTGCCGTCCTCCAGCTGACTGCCGGAGGTAGCGTAGTCTGTGATGACGACGGGCTTTCCAAGCAACTGCGCCTCCCGCACGGTGACGGCCTTGCCCTCATAGCGGGAGGGCTGCACATACAAATCGCAGGCGCGCATATAGGGATAGGGGTTGTCCTTTTTGCCGAGGATGATGACACGTTCCTGCATCCCGGCCTCGTCGATTTTCTGACGAATCAGCGGCTCATCGCCGCCATAGCCGATGAGATACCACGTTACGTCAAGGCCGTCCGCCACCAGACGGCGGCAGATATCCGGCACATTGTCGAAGTTTTTCTGTTCTGAAAAGCGACCAACAGACAATAATTTAAACGGTTTTTCTTTTTGCATTTCGTCCTGCGGATTATTGGATTGGCGTTCGATCAGATTTTGGGGAAGAATATTCTCCACTGTTGCTGTCAAATGCGAGAGTTCAGGAAACTCTGTATCGAATGCAGCAGTCACTTGCTCCGACACGCCGCAAATTGTGTCAAATCTGTTCCACATGGCAAGCTCCGCTGAGCGGTCGAAGGTCAGCGCCGTGTAGTCCGTGTGAATCCACGCTGCGTATTTCTTCGCCCTCACCCGCTCCCGCACAAAATAATGCGGCGTCAGGAAGCTGATGGCAAGATCATAGGTCTTGCCGGAGATCGGCGGCATAGACCACAGCGTATACTTATGGCTGTAGGTCAGCGCGGTGACGGACGGCTTCTCGCTGGGATGCTGCTTATCAAAGCGCCGTGCCGCAAGCTTTCCTTTCAGCCGCCCGCGCAGCACGCCCAGTTGTCCGCTCTTGACGAGCGACGCCATGGGCACGGCCAGCGAGGCATACTGCGGAATTTCCGGCAGGAGCTTTGCCTTGGGGTTCAGATACGGCATCAGTTCGCCGCTGTGCCGCATCAGAAAGAGGTCAACGTCGTAGCGGTCATAGTCGATGGAATCCAGCAAACCCAGAAGGCTGCGCTCCACGCCCCCAAGCTCCATCGCTTGGGAAAAGATGAGAATGGTGTGTTTCATCTCTGTTTTTTCCTCTCCATCGACCGTTTGTGCAAAAGTACATAGAGTTTTTCTGGCATAATACTTTTGACAAAATGCTTTGCTAGATCAATATAAATATATCCATATAGATATCTTGGAAAATGAAAAAGAGAAAAACCATCTCTCATCACATGTGCAGCATTCATGCGTGACTTCAAGCTTCTGCGACTAGCGGCGGCGTGGTCATCGCGCATTTTATAGAGCGGCTCGTCCAAATTATATCCAGCGTACCCCTTGGCGTAAAGCTTGTACCAAAGGTTAACATCTTCAAAGCGAAGCATCCGCCTATCTTCCGTATAGCCTCCCACTGCCAGATACGCCTCTCTGCGGATCATACAAGGAGCGTGGCAATGGACTGGACTGTGCTTGATAAAGTCGCGCTTGGTAGGCTCTTCGATCGCATAGCTTCGCCCCCAGTCACCATGCTCGTCAAAGAAGATCATCGGCGTGCTGACAATGGCATATTCAGGGTGTGCATCTAGGAAAGCAGCTTCTTTTTCTAGCCGTGTAGGAAGCGAAATGTCGTCGCCATCCATCCGGGCCACATATTCGCCGGAGGCCACCTGCAAGCAGCGATTCAGCGTATGGTTCAGGCCCATATTCTGCTCGTTCTGGAGCAGTAAAATCTTCTCAGGAAACCTCCCCTGATACTCTTTTGCAATGCCATAGGTATTATCCTTTGAGCCATCATCGCACAAAATGAGCTGCCAATCTGAAAATGTCTGCGTGAGGACGGAATCAATGGCTTCCGGCAGCGTCTCGGCACAGTTATAGATGCCCATAATGATAGAAATTTTTGGCATATCCGTTCTCCTTTACAGCTCTATTTAAGAAACTGCCCACATGGCCTATAGCCTATAATGGCATGCAGCGGCGCTTAACCCTTCATCCTCGCCATGCACTCCAAAAGGAAGAATACTCCTGCCGGAAAGTTCAGCTTACAGCAGGCAAAAAATGCCCACCAATGCGGAGGAAAATATCGCATGGGCAGCGTTTTGATTGCCGCACGATATTCCTTCTCCGACAGGATGCCTCGGATTTCCTTCAAGGCTTCACGGTTTGGCAGTACCAGCGCATTTAAGCCCAGACCGATAATACTGAGGCTGATGCGATTATTGAGCGCAATTAAAAGATCTTTCTTTCGCTCACCACCTGCAAGTACGACTGTATTATACATGCACTCGAACAGGTGATTCCACTGCGCACTGAGTTTAGGCTTATATGTGCTCGTCAGAGATGTTGTGTTATTTTTTCTGTAATGGCTAAAATATCTTCGGATATATACTCCGCGCCTTACTGATTTTAAAGCTTGCATATTGAACAATGCATCTTCCGTTCCAATTTCCTTTGTATCAACGAACTCTGCATTGTTTTTGATAAGGAGCGCTCTTCTATACAGCTTTCCCCATGCAGTTACAAGCGTGTCTGCATTTTCTGGATGTTTTAAAAACGCCCCATGTAAACCAACAATGGTTTCATAAACTTGTGTAAAGAATTCTTCTTCGTCAAAAACAATGTAATCATCATAAAAGAGCGTCTTTGGCCGCTGCGCATTCTGGGATTCTCTGATATACGGCCAGAAGACGATGTCCGCCTTATGCTTTACAGCTATGGCAACAGCGGTTTCACAGGTTTCTAAATCAATCCAGTCATCACTGTCTACATACATAACATAGTCGCCGGTGGCGAAAGAAAAGCCAACATTGCGTGCCGCAGAAAGCCCGGCATTTTTCTGGGAAATCACCTTAATCGTACTGTCTTTTGCCGCATACTCAGCTAATATCGCACCACTTTCATCTGTTGCCCCGTCGTTGACACAGATGATCTCAATGTTCCGATATGTCTGGTTGATCAGGCTATCCATACATTGCCGGAGATAAGGTGCAACATTATATACGGGTACGATGATGCTTACCCTTGGTGTCTGTTCCATATCAAATCAGCCTCCTGCTAGCTCGAGATACTCCGCCAAGCTTAACCGCGCAAAGTAGTGGTCAAACGGCTGGTTGATCGCGTTTGCATAGTAAAAATACGCGGCATAGCCCAGCACCAGCAATGCTGTTAGCACTTTTCCATCTCTGCCACCTATTTTCTTCAGCATCCACGGGAGCGACAGCGACTGGAAAATCAAGAAATAATTTGCCAATCTTGCAAAATAATTTGCCGTTCCGAACAGCCCGTCAAACATAATAGCGCCGTTGAGCATGGTCAAATTCATTGCGAGATTTTCCGCCTCGGAGCTGTCTGCGAACAGCTTTTTCCGGTAGAGGAACGACAAAACCATCGGCACATTGCAGACGAGCACACGGAACATATTGACACCGTCTCCCGTGAAGGAGGAAACCGTGTATTCCTCACCCAGCAGCGTCGTGATGTTGACCATCGTGCCGAGCAACGGGCGCAGCAGAAAGCCCGCTGTGATAAAAGCTGCCAGCATCCAATAGGTTATTTTCGTCCACGGCTTAAATGTCATGAACGGCACCGCCAAATACATCAGGGAATAGGGATGGATCAGCGTTGCGATCAGTATCCCAACAGCAAATAAAAGCCACTTCTTTTTAAGTGCAAACATCGTCGCAATGACCGATATCCCGACCGCCGCCGCCTGTTTGATACCCGCAAAAGCAAAGGTATAACAACCGGTGACAAACAGTAAAAAAATCGTCAGCGGATAATTTACAGAGTACTTATGTACAAAAATGAAATAACAGCCGACGGTCAGAAATGCCCAGAACATCAGAAAGTTCTGCGTAGATACGCCGTGCATCTTCAAGCGATAGTTCACCCAGTTGAACAGCGGGTTAGAACCGATGCTCTTGTCGGATGCTTCCCATAATTTTTCCGTCAGGAGCTTATAGGAATATCGATATGTGGCAGTGTCATTGCAATGTGTCCTCAGCCCGGCAAAACCGGCGAGCAGGATGATGATTACCACAGTGCAGACGATCAGCCGCTGGTGCCGATTATGCTTTGCTGGTCCAAACGCCACATGATCGGCGCACCACGCTAAGGCGATCGTTATGAGCATGAGGGTGACTAAATCGCGCATGTCAAATCTCCAAGTGTTTGATGGTTTCCGCCACAACGGCGGTTTTGCTGAACCTTTGCTCCATTCGCTCCCGGCCGCGGCGACCCATTTTACCCCGCCAGCTCTCTGGCATCTCCACAAACCGCCGCATAGCTTCATACAGCGCGTCCGCGTCTTTTGCCGGGCACAGATATCCGCTGACGCCGTTCTCTACCGCCTCGCGGCAGCCGGGGATGTCGCTGGTGATGAGCGGTCTCCCGGAGGCGGCAGCCTCCAGCAGCACATTGGACATACCCTCGTGATACGACGGAAGCACCACGCAGCTCGCCAAGGCGTAAAAGCGCTTCATATCCGACTGATAGCCGTGATACTTGACCACGCCAGCCTGCTCAAGCTCGTCCATAAGGGGCTTGTAGCCTTCCTCAAATGAGCCGACGATATGGAACTCCACGTCGTCGCCATATTCCTGCTTCATCCGCTTTGCGGCGGTAAACAGCTCGTCCACGCCCTTTTCGTGCATGACGCGACCCACAAAGAGAAAGCGCACCGCCCCCCCCTGTGGGTAGGACTGATAAGGATAATCTTCTAAATTGACGCCTGCACCGCTCAGCACCACGTCGCGCCCCGTCGGCACAACGCCGGTGGCAGTGAGGGTGTCCCGATTCCCGGCATTCTCAAAAAAAACGACCCTCGCACCCTTCAGCGCCGGTTTGTAGAGCGCCAGCACAAACTTCTTGAGCCAGCCGCCGTTTTCGATGGCGCTGCCAAGTCCCGTAATGTTCACGGCATAGGGGATGTGCGCCATCTGGCAGGCAAGGCCGCCGTAGATGTTGGGCTTGATGGTATAGGTCAGAACAAGGTCGGGCTTGACTTCTTTCAGAATCGCCCGATATTGGTGAAAGAGCTTGCTGTCATGTATAGGGTTCATACCGCGGCGCTCAATGGGCGTGTCAATAAAGCGGCAGCCAAGCTGCACAAGCTCCGAAATGAAACCGCCGTCCGGTAAAGAGATATATACCTCGTGTCCTGCACCCAAAAGCGCTGCAAGCAAGTCCTTTCGAAAGCGGTACATGCCAACATCGTTGTTGGCAAGCACCAGAATCCGCTTATTTGATTTTTCTCGCAGGGATTCCGACATAGGTTCCACTCTCCTTGATATCATGAATCACCACTGCACCTGCGCCAATAGTAGTGTCCGGTTCTATTTTTAACCCCTGAATTACTTTCGTACCGGTTCCCAAGAGGCTCCTCCGGCCTATAACCACTTTTCCTGAAACACTTACTCCAGGATGAAGCGTGCTATAATTTTCCAGCACTGAATCATGGCCTATTGTTGAGTTCAAATTCACAATACAGCCATCACCTACTTGCACATTGACTGTCAAAATAGTTCCTGCACAACAAATGCTGCCCGCCCCAATTCGGCTTCCCTTCCCGCAAATTACAGTTGGATCTATCAGGGTGGCAGGTTCAAGACAATAGTTATTCTTCAATCTGTTGTATATCGCCTCTCGCGCTTTACTATTTCCAATTGCACATACCACATATGATGGTTTGTCGTATCGAAGTAGCCAGTTGATGTTCCCCAATACGCAACATCCGTCAATTTCTGGAAGGCCCTCCGCATCATCCACAAAGCCTAAAACTTTCCACGTTGGTTGGCTTTGGTTGATTCTTTCTACAAGCCAAACGACTTCCCTTCCAAAGCCGCCAGCACCAACTATAATTAAATCTTTCATATCACAATAACCTTCTCACTCATGAACCGCAGCCTCCGTTCCCGTAAATGCTTCCATCGTTGCGCTGCCTTCTGCGCTGATCCCCTCGCGGGCGAAGACGCAGCGGATCGTCATGAAGATGATCTTCACATCCAGCGCGAAGCTGATGTTGTCTACATAGTCCACATCGTAGGCGAACCGTTCCTCCCACGACGCAAGGTTTCGCCCGTGCACCTGTGCCCAGCCGGTGAGCCCGGGGCGAACGTCATGGCGGTGATGCTGCTCTTCGCTGTAAAGCGGCAGATATTTCACCAGCAGCGGTCTTGGTCCCACGATGCTCATCTTTCCGCGAAAGATGTCCCACAACTCCGGCAGCTCGTCGATGCTCAGCGCGCGCAGCTTCTTTCCGAAGCCCGTTAGACGTTCCTTGTCCGGCAGCAGCGCGCCGGTTTCATCCCGCGCGTCACTCATGCTGCGGAACTTGTGGAGCTTGAAGATCTTCTCGTTCTTTCCCGGACGCTCCTGACAGAAGATCACGGGGCTGCCCAGCTTCACGCGCACAAGAATCGCCGTCACCAGCAACAGCGGCGACAGAACGATCAGCGCACACCCGGACAGCACAATGTCCAGCAGGCGCTTGATGTATTTTTCATAAAACCCAGCCTTGTGCCGCATCAGAACATCCCCCGAATGGCATCGCACACGCGGTCCACATCGTCCATGCTCATCTTCGTATCGCTGGGCAGGCAAACGCCGCGCGCAAAGAGGTCGTCGCCCACCGGCGCATCGCTGACGCTGACAAAGGGGCAGCCTGCGAAGACCGGCTGCAAATGCATGGGCTTCCAGAGGTAGCGTCCCTCAATGCCAGCCTCATTCAGCTTTGCCAGCATCTCACCGGGCGTCACGCCGCAGCCCTCGTCCAGCAGGGCGACGGACAGCCAGCGGTTCGATTCCGCACAGGGGAGCTTGGGCTGCATGGTGAGCGGCAAACCTTTCAGGTTTTCGCAGTAGCGCTCAAAGATAACCAGCTTCTGCTCCACGCGCAGCGGCAGCACCTTCATCTGCCCGCGCCCAATGCCCGCGCAGATGTTGCTCATGCGGTAGTTGTAGCCGATTTCCTCGTGCTGATACCACGGCGTGTTTTCACGCGCCTGCGTGGAGAGCTTCAATGCGTGCTTCGCCTCATCCTCCGTCCGGCAAAGCAGCATCCCGCCGCCGGAGGTGGTGATGATCTTATTGCCGTTGAAGGAAAGAGCGCCGAAGTCACCAAAGGTGCCGCACTTCTGCCCATTGTATGTAGAACCCAACGCCTCTGCTGCGTCCTCAATCAAGGGAACATCATGCTCGCGGCAAATAGCGGTAATTTCGTCCAGCTTCGCGGGGTTGCCGTACAGGTGAACGACGACCACCGCCTTGGGCGTGCCGTGCAGCGCAAAGGCACGGCGCAGAGCGGCGGGGTCCATATTCCACGTCTCCCGCTCAGAGTCGATAAACACCGGCTTCGCGCCGCAGTAGGCCACGGGGTTGGCGGAGGCAGAAAAGGTCAGGCTCTGGCAAAATACCGTGTCGCCTGTCTTCACGCCTGCGAGGATCATCGCAAGGTGCAGCGCCGCCGTACCGGCAGAGAGGGCGACAGGATAGCCCTTACCCATAAATTCACCCATGGCTTTTTCAAATTCGTTGACGTTTTCACCCAGCGGCGCGATCCAGTTCTTCTGAAACGCATCGTGGATGTATTCCAGTTCATAGCCCTCGTCCGACATATGAGGGCTGGCCAGCAAAAGTCGTTTATCCATGTTCTTCTCCTATGTTTTCGTCCACCGGATGTCAAAATTTGCTTCGGTCGGGCGTATTCGCTTCAAAAGCGCGACAAAGCCGCGTCATTTCTTCCTGCCGCTACGGCATACAGAAATGCGCAAGTTCATCGATCCATGTATATTGCCGTCTCCCACCCGAAAAACGTTGGGATTACACCATTTTTACTGCTTAATTATACTACATATGGATAAAAAACGCAATGCCTGACACGCGCGAAAAAAGTGGAGCGCTTTTTCTTGTCAGATCATTTTCCGGTTGCACATCCGCAATTTACATGGTACAATGTTATTCAATAAGTAAAACATAAAGGCTATTACAAGTGGTAACATGGTAAAAAAGTATGACTTGCGCAGAACGGGGGATCAGATGAAATCACCGGACAACAGCGCGATCCAGCTTTTTGAGGATCAGAAGATTCGCGTGGCGTGGGATGCGGAACGGGAGGAATGGTACTTCTCCGCACAAGACGTTGTAGCGGTCCTGTCGGAAAGCACCGATCCCAAGCAGTACATCAAGAAGATGCGCGCCCGCGATCCGCAGTTGTCGGCCAACTGGGGTACAATTTGTACCCCGGTTCAAATGCCCGCCGCGGCGGCAATGTTGCAGGCGTGGCGAGGAAAGCGCTGGAAGCCGAAACCGGCAAGCCGGTTGTTACCGCGCAGAACGCCGAGAGCTTCCGCCAGCTCGTCACCGATATTGTGACCGACGCGGCGCAGCTGCCGGAGAAAAAGGAGACTGCAAATGGAAAATGAATCTAAGCTCAGCTACCGAGAAATTCTCGGAAACTGCCGTCGATGGGCAGCATACATCTCCGAATTTGATCGGCAGATGGCAAAATACTTAAAAGGCGGTGAGCCGACATGATCGAACGCTTTGACATCGCGGGCTATGCCCGTATTTCTGTGGATGATGAGCAGGATCAAAAGAACATCTCGATTGAGAACCAGAAGGCCATCATCGAGGACTATGTAAAAACCCACTTCCCCGGCAGCACGCTGACGTTTTTTGAAGACCGCGACCGCTCCGGCTACACGTTTGAGCAGCGCGAGGGCTATCAGGAGATGCGCCGGGGACTCATGTCCCACAAGTACGATATTCTCATCATCAAGGACTTTTCCCGCTTCTCCCGCCGCAACTCGCGCGGTTTGGTGGAGTTGGAAGACCTGCGCGACGCGGGCGTGCGCATCGTCTCCATCGGCGATGGCGTGGATTTCCCCAATGACGACGACTGGCTGAAAATCCAGTTTCAGTTCCTTGTGAACGAAATGCCCGTCACGGACACCTCCCGCAAGGTGCGCAGCGTTGTGAAGCGGCGGCAGAACGACGGCGAGTGGATCTGCGCCGCGCCCTACGGCTATCTCGTCACCGAGGACAAGCAGTTTGAGATCATCCCCACCGAGGCCGAGACCGTCCGCAGGATTTTTGACCTCTACAGCAACGCCGGTTGGGGCTACAAGAAAATCGCCAACTATCTCACCGATCAGGGCGTTCCCACGCCGCGCATGTCCGAGCGGATGCGCAAGGAGGCGGCAGGCAAGAAGACCAAGCGGGAGGCCAAGAACGCGTGGGCCATCGCCACGGTGCAGGGCATTCTCGACAACGATTTCTATATCGGTACGCTGCGGCAGGGCAAGTACACCCGCGCCAAGATCAACGGCAGGGACATCAAGCGCAACGACGACGAGCACATCGTTATCGAAAACCACCATCAGGCCATCATCGACTACCGCACCTTCGCCATCACCCGCGCGCTGCGGGAAAAGCGCAGCCGCAGCAACTATCGCGGCGTGAAGATCAACGACAACGTGTACTCCGGCTTTTTGCAGTGCGGCGACTGCGGCAGTCCGCTGTTCGCCATGAGCCGCTCTGACCTCGCCCCCGCCTACACCTGCGGGACGTATCACCGGCGCGGACTCAAGGGCTGCACCAGCCACCACATCCGCGTTGATAAACTGGACGAGCTGCTGAAAAGCTATGTGCGCAAGCTGGCGGACAGCTCTGCCGCCATGCTGGCGCAGCTCAACGAGGAGCTGAAGCGCGAGACCGAGCAGGTGGCGGAAACGGAACAGTCTGCCGACAATCTGGCGGCGGTGCTGGCCGATCTCACCGAAGAATTGAAGGTGACGAAGCGCCAGCGCATCCGGGAGATCATGAAAAAGCCGGAGCAGGAAGCCTCCATCGAGGCGCTGTATGACGAGATGGAAGCCGACCTCCAGAAGAAGATCGACGGCATCCACCACCAGATCGACCTGCTGAGCGATAAGCGCAACACCATCATTCAGGTGAACCGCGTGGCCAAGACCGCCATCGACGTGTTCCGCGACATTCTGGAAAAGGACAAGCTGGAGCGGAACGATCTGGAGCTGCTGATTGACAAGATTCTCGTCTTTGAAGATCACTTAGAAATTAAGCTCAAAACCGACATCGACACGCTGCTGCGCTGCGGCACGCTCCCCGCGGAAACGGAGGACGCCGCAAATTTTAGTGAAGGCACGGAAAATATCGAAAATCTGCTGATCCAGTCCTCAAAAGGCCGCGAGGACAAGGTTTTCCGTGTCAATGTTATCAGCAACGGCGACCCGTTGGAGATCTACACGAGCAAGGATGGGGAGGTCATTTTTAAGAAGTATTCGCTCATGGGCGGCGTAGATGAGTTTGCCGCGCAGCTGTGCGACACGCTGAGCAAGTCGACCGGCACGAGCGTGGCCGTGACCGACCGCGACAGCGTCATCGCCGCGGCAGGCAGCGCGCGCCGCGACCTCATCGGCAAGCGCATCAGCCCGCAGCTCGAGCAGATCATGGAGGACCGCGGTATCTACCGCGCCGTGCCGAGCGAGCGCAGCGTGTTCGTCACCGAGTCGCTCGACCGCTACTGCGCGACCATCGCCGCGCCCATCATCTCCGAGGGCGACGCACTCGGGCTCGTGGTCTTCATCGGCACCGAGGGCGAGTCGGCCGCAGGCGAGACGGAGTACAAGCTCGCGCAGGCCATCGCAGGCTTTCTCGGCAAGCACATGGAGAGCTGAAAAAAGAGGACGGCCTTAGCCGTCCTCTTTTCCTATATAGCACCGCCTTCGTGTTGTGCATTGCAATTGCTGATCGCACCACCTCTCATCGTGAATACGCAGTCCTTTCCAATATCCACAGCACCGCCGTCACCATCGTCATCTCTGCAATTCGCAATGATACTGCTCTCCAAGATCAGTGTGCCGCTAGGCACAGAAAAACCGCAGTTCTTATTTTGACCATCAATGGTGCCGTCAGTGCCGCTGTCCTTTATCGTTAGTGTTTTACCATCGTACACACAAAACATATCCTCGTCTGTAGCATTACAGGTCAAGGTATACCCATTCAAATCAAATGTGACGGCTCCGCTGATTGTAATTTCGCCGCTAATAGTAACATTGCCACCTAAATAGTAACTACCGTCCGACAGGTTCAAATTGATGCCATCAAATATCGTCCAACTCTCCCAATTGTTCTCTGCCCGCGCCGCCGTCGGCAACAGCGTCAGGCACAGGCACAGGGCCGTCAAAAAGATGAAAATACGTTTTTTCATATCATTCCTCCATCAAAGCGATTGGTGCATCCATCGGATGCACCAAGGGGATATCCCCTTGCCGAAATTTACCGTTCTGTCAGGGCTTCAAAGCCCTTTTCCGCCTGCTGGACGGTCATTCGGATGATGCCCGCCGCCATGGTGTGCAGGTCGAGCTGCAAAACGGCCGCGCTGACCCCGCCGCCGCTCTGGCGGCACATTGTAGAGCTTAAGCGCGCACTCCAAAAAGCGCGCGATCTTGCGCTCCACGGTAAAGTACATGTCGCACGGCACGGCCACGAACGAGCGCATCATGCCCGTCGAGGCGATCTCCATCTCGTAAAAGTCCTTGGCCTCCGCGTCCGGAAGATCGTCCCCGAAGATGCCCTCCAGCCGCTTCGCCGTGCTGCGATACAGGTATGCCGAGGTCGACGGCAGCGTGTAGGCCGTCACGTACAGCTTGCGCAGTGGCTCGGTCAGCCCGGCGATGTGGAGCTGGATAGCCGTCTCCACCGCGTAGAGCACGTGCCGCGCTGTGCTGCTCGGCCAGCGTGAACTGCCCGCTGAACATCCGCTTGTCAAGCTCGAGCAGCAGCGCCTCCTTGCTGGGAAAGGCCCGAAAAAACGAGCTTGGCGGCATACCCGCGGCGCGGGCGGTCTCCGCGGTCGTCGTGCCCTCATATCTCTTTTCCAAAAACAGCTTTACGGCGGCGCGCAGCATCTTTTGCTGCGTCAAAAGTCCGCTCGCCTGCTTGCCGCGCAGCAGCATATCGATCACGCTCCTCAAAGTCTACTTGTGAGTGTAGTCACATAACAGCATGGTCCGCCGCTTTCCGCAAGAATGAACTGTGTAAATTTTTACCCCTGCCGATATAAAAGAAGTGCGGCGGTCCTTCGACCGCCGCACTCTCTCATTTTATTTTCCTTTACAGCATCGCAAAGCGCTGTGCGCCCTTCGTTTTGAGCCAGCGAAGAAGCAGCGCTGTCACCGCGAGCGTCACCGCCGCCGCGATGGCGAGATACGCAGCCGCGCCGAGCTTCCACCCCTGCCAGAGGTAGAGCCCCGCGAACACGATGGCGTAGAGCCAGCCGCCGAACAGCGCGATCGTCACGGCCAGACTTTGCTTGATGGGCATGAGCTCGCTCGTCCACGTCAGGTTTGCCCGCGCGACGCCGAGCGTCAGCCCCAGGCACGCGGAAAACGCGATGTACGCGAGTGCCTCGGCAAAAACGAGCGGCAGCGCCGCCGTCACAGGCAGGATAAACGCCATGCAGGCAAGCGGCACGAGCGCTGGAAGGGCCGTGAGCGCAAGCTGTACCTTGAGCTTTGCGCGAAGCACCTGCCAGGGCTTGACGGGCAGCGATTGCGCGAGCCAGAGGGACTTTCCCTCGAGCGAGACCGACGGCGTCGCCATGTCGTTCATCGACGCAATGGCGCACACGCCGGTGCAGAGCAGCACCTCCGCGCAGCCGCTCTGCGAGGTGAAGGCCTCGTTCAGCAGCGACACGACCGTTCCGCCCTTCCACAAAAGCAGGATGCCCGAGATCGGCAGCAGCAGGATACCGAGGCCGCTGTTGAGCATGTAGTTCGGGCTCACGGTGAAGCGCGCGAGCTCCTTGCCGAAAAGCGCCCCATCGATGCTCCGGCGCTTGACGGCCTTTTCGCGGTACACAGCCTTGCCCGATGCGCCCGACGCAGTCGTGATCTGCAAAAAGCTGCGCGAGAGCAGCGTCCACGTCAGCGCAAACAGCGCGAGGATGACCGCCGCGCTCAGCAGCATCGCTGTCACATCGCCCGTACCGGTCAGGCCAAAGACGTAGAGCGGGTGCGCCGCACCCTTGATCTTCTCACCGTAGACCGCGGCGTTGGCGACGAGCTGCTCGATGGCCGTCTGCGCCTTGAAGACGAAGAAATAGTAGATGGCAAGCCCTGCGAGCGAGACGATGACCGTGATGAAGCTCTTGTGCTTGAGCTTACGGCTCACCTTCGCCACGACCCAGCCCAGCGCGCACGAGAGCGTGAGCACGAAGATTGAGATGAGCGCCGTCAGCAGCACGCCGCCGAGGAGCGCCATCGGCGCCGTCGAGACCGTGACCCAGTAGACGATGACCGCGGGCAGGATGACGACCGCGGAGTACATGAGGCCCATGAGATAGACCGTCAGCAGCCGCGAGGCCATCAGCGTCCGCACCGGGATGGGTAGAGACAGCAGCAGGTCGTTGTCCTTAGCGAAGTACAGGCCCGAATACGTGTTGAACACGCTGCCGAACGCGCCGAGAAAGATGGCGAGCAGCGACATGAGTGCAAAATAGAGCCAGCCCATCCCCGCCTGCGTAAGCGGCGCACAGAGCGAAACGGAAAGCCCCGTGAACATCCCGCCGAGGCCGATCATCAACGCGGCAAAGAGCAGGATATAAGCGATAATCCCCGCCGTCGAACGTTTTTTATTGGTTTTGGCATTATAAAAGTAGCTGCGGAAAATTTCCATCAGCTGCTTCTTGACGAGCGTTTTCAGCATGATTCGCCCTCCAGCTCAAGGAAGACCTCCTCGAGCGAGTCGTCGCCCTTGACCTCCTCCATCGTGCCTGAGCGGATGAGCTTGCCGCCCTTGATGATGGCGACCTTGTCGCAGAGTTTTTCGGCCACCTCAAGCACGTGGGTCGAGAAGAAGATCGCGCCGCCCGCGTCGCACACCTCGCGCATCATGCCCTTTAAGATATGTGAAGCCTTCGGGTCGAGGCCGACGAACGGCTCATCCATCAAAATGAGCTTCGGCTCGTGCAGCCACGCCGAAATGATGGCAAGCTTCTGCTTCATGCCGTGGGAATAGGCCGCGACGGGCTGCGCCAGGTCGGTCGTCAGCTCGAAGAGGTCCGCGTACTTGCGGATGCGCTCCTGCCGCGCGCTTTCCTCCACACCGAAGATGTCGGCGATAAAATTGAGGTACTGGATGCCCGTCATAAACTCGTAGAGGTCGGGGTTATCCGGGATGTAGGCGAGCATCTTCTTGCAGGCGATGGGATCGTCCTGAATGGAGTGCCCGCCGATCGTGATCCTGCCGGAATCGAACTGCTGGATGCCGACGACCGACTTGAGCGTCGTGGTCTTGCCCGCGCCGTTGTGGCCGATGAAGCCGTAGATCTCCCCTGGCGCGATGTGGAGCGACAGATCATCCACGGCTTTCTTTTCGCCGAAGGTCTTGGTCAGGTGTTCAATATAGAGCATAAGGTTCTCCCTCTTTTCTTCTTGCAGCCGTTTCGAATATCTTTGTGATATCAAAATAATATCATGTGATTTTCAACTGTCAAGAGCCATTTTGCAAATGTCAAGTTTGCTTTACTTGTAGGATATCACTGTCGTTCCCATTTGTCAAGTCTGCTTTACATTTTATCTTTGTGATACAGCACGAGCGACACAATACCCATCACCGCCGCATACAGTACGCCGCCAACGGCCCAGATAAACCAGCTATACTGCGGCTGGCCGTTTCCCCTGGGGCCGAAAGTGTAGAACAGGAAGATCGCCGTCACGCTCAGCCAGTAGATGAGCGACACTGTGCTCATTACGCCGCTGCGCGCCTTCTTTTTGCGCGTGTAGTCGCCCTCCTCGAGCAGCTGGTCCATCGCGCCGGTGTATGTTCCGCTCCAGACGAGCACGCCCACGCCGCAGGCGACCAGAAGCAGCAGCGCATCCACCGCCGCCGCGGCGTAAACATCCGCCGGAGCGACGCGCACGAGCAGCGCGGCGACATCGGACGACGCGAGACCGACCCCGAGCATCAGCGGCACGACAGCAAGGATGCACAGCACCACGCCGAGGATCGTACAGCGCGAGGCGGTCGGCTCATAGGCCTTGCGCCGCTCGCGCACCATGCCGCTCACGCCGTACTCGGTCTCAAACGGCTCTTTTTCAAGGAATTCAAACTCCTTCGTCTTCGCCCCGCAGGAGAGGAAGATGCCAACCGCGGCGGCGACCAGCACCAAAATGACGCTCACGCCGAGACCTGCGGCCAGATCCTCCGAAATACCGCCCAGGCCCGCGTCCGCCATGGCGGAGAGAAAAATGATCACGACCGGCGAGACGATGCACATCGCCACCGCCAGTGCGATCTTCGGCGCGCAGGCCTTGCGCAGCGCAAGGTATCGCGCCGCCTGCTCCATCGTCACTCTCCGCAGCGGCGTTTCGTCCGCCTCGGATTCGACGAACTCCTCTTCTTCGAGTTCGTCCTTCAATAAATAGTCGGTGCTCACGCCAAACAGCCGGCTCATCTGCACCACCTTGTCAAGGTCGGGCACGGACTGCGCGCCCTCCCACTTGGATACCGACTGGCGCGTCACCCCGAGCTGACTTGCCAGCTCCTCCTGCGACCAGCCCGCCTTTTTGCGCAGCGTGATGATTTTATCCGCTAAGATCATATCGTCTTCCTCCTGAATTCTAAGGCGCGGTCCCGCGCCGTCTGGATGGCGTTATCATAGCCTATTTCGCGGTTGCGGGAAAGAAAGCGCACTGTCAAATTTGTCAACCGGCAGTTGCAATCCTTGATTTTTCAAGGTTTTTTCGCCGTGCGCTCCTATTACCCTATGTATCTTCGTCATGATATCATACCGCAGCGCAGAAAAAAAGAGCGTCCCGTTCGGGACGCTCTTTTTAAGGTTTTTTCACACACTTACACGACGGCGAAGAACTTGACAAGGAACAGCGCGGAGATCACGTAGGTCAGAACGCTGACGTCCTTAGCCTTGCCGGAGAGCACCTTGACAAAGGTGTAGGAGATGAGGCCCAGGCCGATGGCGTGGCCGATGGAGCCGGAGATCGGCATACCGATGAGCATGATGGACACCGGCAGCATTTGGTCCATGTCGCTGAAGTCCACATTCTTGAGGCCCTGGAGCATCAGAACGCCGACATAGATCAGCGCGGCGGAGGTCGCAGCGCCGGGGATGACGGCGGCGATGGGGGCGAGGAACATGCAGGCAAGGAACAGGATGCCCGCGGTGAGCGCGGTCAGGCCCGTGCGGCCGCCCGCTTCCACGCCGGAGGCGGACTCGATGAACGTGGTGACGGTGGAGGTACCGGTGCAGGCGCCCGCGACCGTACCGATGGCATCGGACAGCAGGGCTTCCTTCATCTGGGGCATGTTGCCGTCCTGATCGACCATGCCGGCGCGGGAGGCCGTACCGACGAGCGTGCCGATGGTATCGAACATATCGATCATGCAGAAGGTGATGACGAGCGTGATGGCGGTGAACCAGCCGATGTTCACAAAGCCCGCAAAGTCAAACTTGAAAAGCGTGGTGGAGACCATGTCGGCGAAAGGCGGGACAAAGCTCGCAGTCGCGAGGCTCGCAAACGGATTGACATGCAGGAAGATGGCGCTGCCCGCCCAGTAGATGACGGACGAGAATAGCATGCCGAGCAGCACTGCCGCCTTCACGCCCTTCTTGGCGAGGACGACCATGACGAAAACGCCGAGGAACGCGGTCACGACGGTCAGGACCATCGCATCGTAGCCCGCGCCCATGTTGCCCTTGATGATGCTGGGCGTCAGCGCGCCGAAGAAGTCACGCATCATGTAGAACGGGCCGCCGTTTTCAGAGTAGATACCGACGTTGGAGCCAAGGCCCACGTTCATCAGCATCAGGCCGATGGCGGGAGCGATGCCGTAGCGCACGCCGAGAGGAATGGCCTCCACGATCTTCTCACGCACCTTTAAGAGCGTGAGGATGAGGAACACGATACCCTCGACAAGGATGATGACGAGCGCCGCCTGGAACGCGGACTCGTACTCGCACTCGTTGATGACCGCGATGTTGGCGACGACCACCGCGAAGAAGCTGTTGAGTCCCATGCCGGGCGCCATGACGAACGGCTTGTTGGCGAAAAACGCCATGCAAATCGTGCCGATCGCCGAGGCGATGCAGGTGGCAAGGAACACACCGTTCCACAGCGGCGTACCCACTGCAAAGTTGGTCAGCAGATTCGGGTTGAGCGCGATGATGTAGGCCATGGTCATAAACGTGGTAAGACCGGCAAGGATCTCGGTGCGTACCGTAGTACCGTTGGCCTTCAGCTTAAATAGCTTTTCCATGATTTTCTCCCTTTCTTTTTTGTTTTTCCGCCCGCTTCCTAACAAAAAATTAGGAAGCAAAACAGATTTTCAGTCAATATTATAAACATCCCGACAAGAAATTGCAAGTGTTCTGTTTATTTTTACCACACTTTCTCACTCCGCGCCGAGAGTTCCGCCGGTTTCTGTTGTGTTTTTGTTTGCTTTGCGCTATACTATATTTAGTAAAAATTTGCATTTTGGGAGGTGCATGCCGTGAAGCTGATGGTTTTAGACGGCAACTCCATCATCAACCGCGCCTATTACGGTGTCCGTCCGCTCACCACGCGCGACGGGTTTTTCACCCACGCGATCTTCGGCTTTCTGACGATGCTCGGCCGCTTACTCGACGAGGAAAAGCCCGAGGCGCTGTGCGTCGCCTTCGACCGCCGCGAGCCGACATTCCGCCACCTCGAGTACGAGGGCTACAAGGCCACGCGCCACGCCATGCCCGAAGAGCTCGCCATGCAGATGCCGGTGCTCAAGGACGTGCTCGACGCGATGAACATCCCCCGCTACGAGCTCGCGGGCTTTGAAGCGGACGATCTGATCGGCACGATCTCGCGCAAGTGCGAAAGCGCAGGCTGGGACTGTGTCGTCGCCACGGGAGACAAGGATTCTTTGCAGCTCGTGAGCGAGCACACGACCGTCAAGCTCATTTCCACGCGCATGGGCCAGACCACGACGAAGGACATGACGCCCGAGAGCTTTCGTGAGGTCTACGGCTTTGCGCCCATCCACATTGTCGACCTCAAAGCCCTGATGGGCGACGCGAGCGACAATATCCCCGGCGTGCCGGGCGTTGGCGAAAAGACGGCGATGGCGCTCATCCAGAAATACCAGAGCATCGACGAAATTTACCGGCTGCTCCCCGATATCGAGGCCAAGCCGAACGTCATCAAAAAGCTCACCGAGGGCGAGGAGAGCGCACGCCAGAGCTTCCACCTCGCGACCATCGTGACGGACGCACCACTCGAATTTTCTCCGCAGGACAATCTGCGCAAGGCGCCGTCAGACGCGCTCTATCCGCTCTTTATGAAGCTGGAATTTACCAAGCTCATCGACAAATACGGTCTCAAGCCGCCCGCCGACATCCCCGCCGCCGAGGAGCCGGTCGACCTCACCGTGACCGCCGAGGCCGTGACCACGGTGGAAAAGGCCAAGGAATATCTCTCGCTCTTCCGCAAGGCGGAGCACGTGACGCTGCTGGCGCTGCCGGACCTTTCCGGCGTGATCGTCGACTTCGTTGCAGGCGAATCGACCGCCGTCTCTGCCGAGTTCTACTTCAGCCGCTACGAGGGCGACTGGAACGCGCTGCTGCGCGCCCTGTTCTCGGATGATATCAAGAAAGTCAGCCACAACGTCAAGGACCTCCAGCGCACGCTGCTCGAAAACGGCCTTTCCATCGAAGGGTTCATTTTTGACACCGCGCTCGCAGGGTACCTGCTCGACGCGACGGCGGGCAAGTACGATATCGCGTCGCTCTTCGCCGCCTACTTCCACCAGACACTTGCCGAGCCGAAGCACTTAGATCCAGACGCTTTCTCGATGCTCGGCGACACGGCCGAGGCCGAGACGGCGTTCCACGTCTATACCAGCGCCGTCGATGCGCTGTATGAGGCCTTTGCCCCCGAACTTGAGAAGCGCGAGCTGCACGAGCTCTATTATGAGGTTGAACTGCCCCTCTGCGCCGTACTCGCGCGCATGGAGCACGCGGGCATGCGCGTGGACGCGAACGCTCTCGCGGCCTTCGGCAGCGAGATGGAAGTGCAGCTCAAGACGCTCGAGCAGCACATCTATGAAGAGTCCGGCGGGCCGTTCAACATCAATTCCCCCAAGCAGCTCGGCGAGGTGCTCTTTGAACGCTTGCAGCTCCCGCACGGCAAAAAGACAAAGACCGGCTGGTCAACGAACGCGGACGTGCTCGAAAAACTGCGGTGGGAGAATCCCATTGTCGAAGAGGTTTTGCAGTACCGCCAGTATGCGAAATTCCGCTCGACCTACTGCGACGGTCTTTTGAAGGTCATCGCGCCCGACGGGCGCATCCACACGAGCTTCCAGATGACCGTCACGGCGACGGGCCGTTTGAGCTCGACCGAGCCGAATTTGCAGAATATCCCCACGCGCACGCAGCTCGGCAGCGAATTCCGCCGCATGTTCGTCCCAGCAAGCGGCTGCGTGCTCGTCGACGCGGACTACAGCCAGATCGAGCTGCGGCTGCTCGCGCACATCGCGGACGACGAGGCGATGAAGCAGGCGTTTCTGACCGGCGAGGACATCCACACCGTCACGGCCGCGCAGGTCTTCGGCGTGCCGACTGATCAGGTCACCAAGCAGATGCGCTCGCACGCGAAGGCCGTCAACTTCGGCATCGTGTACGGCATTTCCGCCTTCTCGCTCGCGCAGGACATCGGCGTTCCCGTGTATGAGGCGAAGGAATATATCGAGACCTACTTTGAGCGCTTCCCCGGCATCCGCCGCTATATGGATGAGGTCGTCGCGCAGGCGAAGGAGCGCGGCTATGTCGAAACACTGATGCACCGCCGCCGCGCGCTGCCCGAGCTGGCGGCGAGCAACTTCAATACCCGTTCGTTCGGAGAGCGTGTTGCGCGCAACATGCCCATCCAGGGCACAGCCGCGGACGTCATCAAGCTCGCAATGGTGCGCGTCGACGAGCGGCTGCACAAGGAAAACTTAAAGGCAAAGCTCATTTTGCAGGTGCACGACGAACTCATCGTCGAGTGCCCGGAGGAGGAAAAGGAGACGGTCGCACGGCTCCTCACCGAGGAGATGGAGGGCGCAGTGCACCTCTCCGTTCCCCTGACCGCCGAGGCCCACTGGGGCATAAACTGGCTGGAAGCCAAATGACCGGAGGAAACCAATGGAACAGTTAAAGAAAAAAGTCCGCATCGTGCCGATGACGAACGAATATTTGAATGACGTTGCCGAGCTTGAGCGCACATGCTTCTCGAACCCCTGGTCGCGCAACATGCTCGCAGAGGAGCTTGAAAACGCGTGCTCGGCCTTCTTAGTCGCGCTGGATGCAGAAAACGGCAGCGTCGTCGGCTACGCGGGGCTGCTCGCCGTCGCGGACGAGGGCTGCATCACCAAGATGGCCGTCCGCCCCGACTGCCGCCGCGGCGGTGTGGCGGGGCAGCTTCTCGACGTGTTTATCCGCTTCGCCGAGGGCAGCGGCCTTGCGTTCTTGACGCTTGAGGTGCGTGAGAGCAACTATGCCGCCATCGCGCTGTACGGCAGCCGCGGCTTCCGCGGCGAGGGCCGCCGCAAAAACTACTACGACCACCCGAAAGAGGACGCCATCATCATGACGAAGGAATTCGGCGCGGCAGAAGCGGAGGCGCAGCAATGAAAATTCTCGCTTTCGAGTCCTCCTGCGACGAGACTGCCGTCGCGGTCGTCGAGGACGGGCGCAAAATCCTCTCCGACGCCATCGCGTCGCAGGCCGACCTGCACGCGCTCTACGGCGGCGTCGTGCCGGAGATCGCGTCGCGCAAGCACATCGAGGCCATCGCCGCGCTGACCGATCAGGCACTCAAGGAGGCGGGCGTCGAGAAAAAAGACATCGACGCCGTGGCCGCGACCTACGCGCCGGGTCTCATCGGCGCGGTGCTCGTGGGGCTGAACTTTGCCAAGAGCGCGGCCTACGCGCTGAATGTGCCGCTCATCCCTGTGCACCACATCCGCGGCCACATCGCCGCGAATTACTTAGCGTTCCCAGAGCTTGAGCCGCCGTTTCTGGCGCTGTGCATGTCCGGCGGCAACACGCTCATCGTCGACGTGCGCGACTACACGGACTTTGCGCTCCTCGGCGCGACGCGCGACGACGCGGCGGGCGAGTGCTTCGACAAGGCCGCGCGCGTGCTCGGCCTTCCCTACCCCGGCGGCGCGGCGATGGACAAGCTCGCCCACGAGAGCGAGGGCGGCGTCTACGAGCTGCCGCGCGCGAAGATTGACGGGTGCCCTCTCGATATGAGCTTTTCGGGTCTCAAAACCGCCGTCGTAAACCTTGCCCACAACGCCGAGCAGACGGGAAAGCAGCTCGACCGTGCGGCGCTTGCGCGCGACTTCACGCAGGCCGTTGTCGACGAGCTCGTCCCGCGCGCGATGCTCGCCATGCAGCAAAGCGGGCGCAAGGTACTCGTCGCCGCAGGCGGTGTCGCCGCGAACTCGTTCATCCGCGCAGAGCTCGAAAAGGAGTGCCGAAAGCACGGCTACCGGCTCTACATGCCGCCGCTCAAGCTCTGTGGTGACAACGGCGCGATGATCGGCGCACAAGGGTATTATGAGTATCTCGCCGGCGCGCGAGCGGATTGGGCGCTGAACGCGTATGCGACGAGAGATATTGACGATCCTATCGTCTGAGGGTTTACAGCGCGGCAGCGCTGGTTCTTATTCCCCTGCACCGTGCAGGGGTGCGTTAAAGGGGGCCATTCTCTCACGTGAGAGAATGGCCCCCTTTTGATCCCCCAAGAGAACGCAAGGGGCCTTGCCCCTTGACCCCGCACATTGGCAGTTTGCAGCTTAAAGAACTGCACGCGCTGCGCAAAGTAAGTGCGGTGTACATGGCTTCGCCATGAACCCCTACTACTCGTTACCAGTAGCAACCGCGCCTTACTATCGTGAGGCGCGAGTGACGTTTTCTCGGCGGCAGACTGCCTGCGGAATGCGGCATTGCTGCGCTCGCCGCATTGTAGGGACTGGCGATAGGCGGAAACTACTGTGCACTCCCACAAGATGGGCAGAGCGGCAGCGGATAATAGGAGCAGGCCAAATCGTCTAGCAACACCAAACGCGGCAACGCCGCGATCAGGGCAGTGCAATCGGCAAGCATTGCAGCTCTTCGAGCTGCTCGCTTGCAATGTAAACCTTTCTCTCGGGGGATTTAAAGGGGGATACTCTCTTTTGTGAAAGAGAGTATCCCCCTTTGCCTCGTGCAGCGCCCGCGGCGCTGCTCTCCCTTGCAGACTGCAAGGAGTCTATTCCATCTTGCATAATTCCACGATTATGGTAACAAATCGAATTTCTGTTCTGCCACAAATTTTCCAATTCCAGAATTATGTAAATTTCGACACACGCCTATCTGCACAGTATGTTTTCCACTCCGCGGAAATCAAATCAATTTTTCCCTGTCAAATCATGGGATTTTGAGAAATCCACTTGTGTGGAAAACTCTGTGGAAACTGTGGATAACTCACCGTAGAATCTCTTTATTGAATTTATTATGTTAATCTGTCAGTTTCGATCAAACATTGCCGCATCGCGGCGGATTCTGTCGGGAACGCGGCTACTTTGACGGCTTTTCGCAACTTCCGTCATGTCTGCTGATTTTTATTTTTGCCGTTCTGCCGAATCACAAGAGCCTTTCTGCACACGCATTTTGCAGAAGCTCTGCAAAATATACTATTTGTATAGAAACTGTAAAGGCCCTGCCGATTTCTCGGCAGGGCTTTTTTAACACGGTGTTTCCAGTCCGTAACACCCGCTCACGGGGTCTAAAAAGAGCGGCAGGTGCAGCGGGCGGTACGTGAACCAGACGAACGCGAACAGCAGCGCCCACAGAAGTACAAAGCCGATGAGCTGCATCGTGCCCCCGCGCAGCGCGCCATCGGTCAGCAGGCGGTAACTCACAAAGTACAGCAGCGCGTCGGCGAGGAAGAAGATCGTGATGTTCACCCAGTCAGGGAGCTTGCCAAACATTCCCGTCAGCGTGTAGAAAAGCGCCGGAATCGAGACAAGGCCCAGCAAGATGCTCGCCGCCTTGACGGCGAAGAAGTTCCGGAACGCCTCGGAAAACACAATAAACTCCACCACTGTGAACACGAGAAACGGGATAAACAACAGCTTCATGTGCTCCCAGGTCGACTCGTTGACCGCCGAAAACACCGCGATCACGCGATTCCCGCCCGTCCATTCGTACACAAAGTGCAGCAGCGTCCCGAAAAGGCCAGTAGCGATAAAGCCGACAATCTCCCATCGGCGCAGCTCCCGTTTCATGCTCCGTCCTCCCTTTCCGCCCCGGTCAAGCCGGGCAAGCACTATAGTCTACGCGGGAAAGAAGGGCTTTATACTGCAAAAGCCGCCCTAAACGGGCGGCTCTTGCATTTCTTCTCTTATTCGGCAAATCGCGCCACGATGACGCCCGCAGGCGCGTTCTTCGTCAGCTCGAAAGAGTTCCCATCAAGTTTGTGGATCTTCTTTGCCTCATACAGCGCCAGAAATTCATCGAGTGTGCCGATCTCAGGGTAGCCGTGCGCGCCGAAGCGGTAGTGCATCGGCACGAGCACGCGCGGCGCGATCGCGTCCGCGACCTTTTTTGCCGTCTTCGCGTCGATCGTATAGTACCCGCCAACGGGAATCAGCAGCGCATCGCAGCCCTTGACCGTCGCAAGCTGCTCCTCATTCAGCTCGTGGCCGAGGTCGCCGCAGTGCACGACTGTCATCCCCTCTGCGCGCAGGATATGGATGGCGTTCTCGCCGCGAAGTGAACCTTTCTTGTCATCGTGGAACGTTGAAACCGTCTCGACCGTAAACGGGCTTTCCGATTTGTCGCGCCCCGAGAGCGTCACCGCCTCCAAAAAGGCGTGGTCGCGGTGGCCGTGCGAGCACAGCGCCTCGTCCGCCTCGATGTGCAGCGCAGGATACGTCTCTACATAGTAGGGGTCGAGCACGACGCGCCAGCCCGCGCTCTCGACCACAAAACAGGAATGGCCCAGCCAAGTGATGTTCATGGTTTATTCCTCCGTTTTCGTTTCATCCGCGGGAGTCTCCGCGTTTTTCTTTTTTCTGACGGGCTTCGGCAGCTTTTTCCCGCGGCGCAGCCGGCCGATGAGCTTCACGGCCACGAACACGACCGCCGCGAAGATCAGGACATCCAACCAGCTATAGGCCAGCCACACCGCAAAGTCTTCCAACGTCTGTCCCGTGGCGGCAAGGCCATCGGTAAAGGCATTGGCAAGCTTTTCGCCGAAGCTCTTCGGCGCATCCTCCGTACCGGAGAGGCGATAGACCTCGCTCAATTCAAGGTCAACGGTCGCATAGCCCACCAGCGCGTCGTAATGCCGCATCGTGCCGGAAAGGTCCTCGATCTCGTACTCCGTCTCCGAGATGGCGGACTCGATGGTGATGATATCCTCCATGCTCTCGGCCTTTTTCAAAAGCTCCTGCAGCCGCTCGAGCTTGATCTGCGCCGTTTCGAGGCGCGACTGCGTATCGTGATACCGCTCGCTGATGTTCTCCGCCGTGTCGCTCTGCCATGTCACATGGCAAAGCGTGCCGACCTGCGTGCAGAAGTCCGTGAACTGCTCGGCGGGCACGCGCACGGTGTAGCTTGCGTGGCGGTAGCTGCTGGAGTAATTCGAGAAATTCTTCTGCTCAAAGTAGCCGCCCATGCTCTCTACGAGCGAGGCAATGTCCTGCGCGGCCTGATCAAATTCCAGCGTCTGCATCTCGATGCTCGCGGTGTAGACCATCTTGACGCCGCGCTCGGCAAGGTCCGCACCAGCGCTTGATACTTCCTGCCCGTTCCACGCACCGTCGTCCGACGCGGTATCGTCATACTTGGCATCCGGCAGCTCCGCGCCGTTGAAGTCGTAGCTGTCCGACGCCATCGACGCGCTGTCGCTACTGGCAGACTTCGCGCTGCATGCAGCGAGAGACAGCGCCAGCATGAGCGCGAGCAAAAGGGAAACGATCTTTTTCATCTTCATCCACCTCATTATGCTTTTTGGGGTTTCTGAGGTTTTAGACGTCCGTTTTGCGCAAAAGGTTCCCAAAATCTGCTGTTTTTCTCATTCAAGCTCATCAAGCGTCATGGAGAAGCTCTCCATGCAGTTGACCATGAAATAGTCGAGCTCGGGCATGTGCATCTCGCTCAGCGCGCGGCGCGTCTGCTCCGCAGCCTTTTTGAATTCCATGTTGCCCGCCTTGAGCTCTTCGACGCACTTGATGTAGGCCGAGAGCTTGTCCGCCGCTTTGACGAGCTTTTTCGTCGTCTCGTCCTCGATCTTGATGATGGGCTCATAGTCCGCGCGCAGCTCGTCCGGCAGCATCGAGAGCAGCTTGTCGCTTGCCACGGCCTCGACCTTGCGGTAGGCGTCGCGGATCTCGGGGTTATAGTACTTGATGGGCGTCGGCATATCGCCGGTCAGGATCTCCGTTGCGTCGTGGTAGAGCGCGGCGACCGCCACGGCGTTCGCGTCCGTGGGCAGACCGAAGACACGCGTGCGGATGAGCGCGAGCGCGTGCGCCAGCACCGCGACCATGTGGCTGTGCTCCTGAATGTTCTCCTCCTCGGTGTTGCGCATGAGCGCCCAGCGCTTGACACAGCGCATGCGGGAGATATAGGCATAAAAATGGTTGGCCATGCGTTATTCCTCCAACTCGCCGCGAAGACTGCCGCCGTCGACCGCCGTGATCTTCACGTTTTTCACCTGATTGTGCAGGCCTTCCTGCGCGACGGATACCTCCATATAGTTCGGCGCGTGGCCCGCGCTGCCGCCCTTGCGGTCGCGCTCGAAGAGCACGGGAAAGATCTTGCCCACGCAGCACGCAAGATATGCTTCGTGCATCGTCTTGGCGACAGCCGAGGCGCGCGCAGCGCGCTCTTCGCGCACGGGCATGTCGATCTGGCGCATCTCCGCAGCCTTCGTGCCCGGGCGGATGGAATAAGGGAAGACGTGCATGTCGGCAAAGCCGACGCGCGCGATGAAGTCAAGCGTCTGCGCGAATTCCTCCTCCGTCTCCTCGGGAAAGCCCGTGATGAGGTCCGTCGTGATGGCAGGGTCGTCAAAATACTGACGCAGCAGGTCGCAGGATTCCATATAGCGCGCCGTATCATATTTGCGGTTCATACGCTTTAAGGTCGCGTCGCAGCCCGACTGCATCGAGAGGTGGAAATGTGGGCAGAGGTAAGGAAGCTTCGACGCCCGCTTGCAGAATTCCTCCGTGATGGTCCGCGGTTCGAGCGAGCCGAGGCGGATGCGCATGTCGCCGCCCTCGCGCGCGATGAGCTCCAAAAGGTCGATGAGTGAGGTCCCGTCCTTGAAGTCCGAGCCGTAGGACGAAATTTCGATGCCCGTGACCACGATCTCACGGTAGCCCTCCTCACGCAGCGCTTTCACCTGCTTTGCAGCTTCGTCCATCGGCAGCGAGCGCACGCGCCCGCGCGCGTAAGGAATGAGGCAGTAGGTGCAGAAGTTCACGCACCCGTCCTCGACCTTGAGCATCGCGCGTGTGCGATTCACCATACCGCCCGCGGGCAGCACCTCAAAATCGCGCCGCTCCCAGACGTCGTCGACATCGACAATAGGCGTTTTGTCCTGTGCCGCGCGCTCCAGAAGGTCGATGAACTTCGCGCGGTCATTCGTGCCGGCGATGACGTCGAGCCCGAGCTTTTTGACGTCCTCGGAATGCGTCTGGGCGTAGCAGCCGCAGGCGGCGATGACCGCGCTCGGGTTGCGGCGCTGTGCCTGACGGAGCATCTGGCGCGACTTTTTGTCGCTCACCGCCGTGACCGAGCAGGTGTTGACAACGTAGGCGTCCGCCGTCTCCTCAAAATCCACCAGTGTATGTCCGCGGTGCAAAAGCTCCTGCTCGAGTGCCTGCGTTTCATATTGGTTCACCTTGCACCCAAGGGTGCAGATCGCAACTTTCATGTATGTTTGTATCCTTTTCCGCGATTTGGGCGGTAAAGTCCCGCTTTTTTTCTGCCGTTTCCGACGTAAAGCGTCCGCCGCCCTTGCTTTTTTATTTTTATATTGTATAATCATTTGAGCATTCTGACAAGACCAAAGAAAGGATTTTCCCGATATGATCTATCTCGATCACGCGGCCACCACCCCCGTTCCCGAAGAGGTGGCGCACGCCGTTTACGATACGCTGGTTTCTGGCTGGGGCAACCCCAGCTCGCAGTACCCCATTGGAAAGCAGGCGCGCGACGCTGTCGCCGCGGCGCGCGAGACGATTGCCGCCGCGCTCGGCTGCAAGAGTGAACAGTTCGTCTTCACCTCCTGCGGGTCGGAAAGCGACAACTGGGCCGTCCGCCTTGCCCTGCACCAGAACCGCCACGCCGGCAAGCACATCATCACGACCGCCGTGGAACACAGCGCGATTCTCGAGACCTGCAAGGCCCTCGAGCAGGAGGGCTGCTCCGTCACGTACTTAAAGCCCGACAAGAACGGCGACATCACCGCCTCTCAGGTCGAAAGTGCACTGCGCGACGACACCGCGCTCGTCACGATGATGCTCGTCAACAACGAGACGGGCTGCATCTTCCCCGTGGCCGAGGTCGCGCAGCTTCTGAAAGCGAAAAAGTCCCGTGCCCTGCTGCACACCGACGCGGTGCAGGCCTTTTTGAAAATTCCGTTCCGCGCCGACACGCTGGGCGCGGACCTCATCTCCGTCAGCGCGCACAAGCTCGGCGCGCCCAAGGGTATCGGCGGCCTGTATTTGGGCGAGCGCATCCGCGCGCCCAAACCGCTGATCTTTGGCGGCGGGCAGGAGAGCGGCCTGCGCTCCGGCACAGAGGCCACGGGCCAGATCGCAGGCTTTGCCAAGGCGGTCGAGCTGCGTGCCGACCATCTCGATGAAAAGCTCGCCCACGTCGCCGCCATCAAGGCCTACGCCGAGGAAAAGCTCCTCGCGCTCGACGGCGTCGTCCGCATCGGCGACGGGACCGCGCCGCACATCCTGTCGATCTCGCTCGTCGGCTACCCGTCGGCAAATGTCGTCACGGAACTCGGCGCACAGGGCATCTGCATCTCGGCAGGCTCCGCCTGCCATCGCGGGCAGCTGAGCCACGTCTACCGCGCGATGGGCCTTGACAAAAAGACCGCCGCGGGCGTGCTGCGTGTCAGCTTCGGCCCCGAGACGACGAAAGAAGAGATCGACGCACTCGTCTCCGCGCTCAAAAACCACCGCGACACGCGCTTTCCCATGCTGTAATTCTGGATATTCGAGGTTTTTATGTTCTCCTATCTTCATCAGCCAAAGGGCTTTTATAAAAGGCTTTTCCTGCTGGCGCTGCCGGTCATCGTGCAGAATTTGATCACCACGTCGCTCGGCTTTCTCGATACGTTCATGGTGGGACTTCTCGGCAGCGATCAGATGTCCGCCGTCACGGTGGCGAACGTGCCAGTCTTCATCATCCAGCTCGTCGTCTTCGGCCTGCAAAGCGGCTCAAGCGTGCTCATCAGCCAATACTGGGGGCGCGGCGACCGCGAGAGCATCAACCGCGTCATGGGCATCGGCTTTATGATCGCGGGCGGCGTGAGCGTGCTGTTTGCCGCCATTCTGTGCGCGTTTCCCGCGCAGGTGCTCTACCTCATCACCGACAATCTGACACTCGTGGAGCTGGCCGAGCCGTACCTGCGCATCGTCGGCTTCTCCTACATTTTCAACTCGCTTTCCTCCATCTACATCGGCATGCAGCGCAGCATCGAAAATCCGCGCTTCGGCATGATCGTCTTCGCGATCTCGATGCTCTGCAACACGCTCGGCAACTATGTGCTGATCTTCGGCAAGCTCGGTCTGCCCGCGCTCGGCATCACGGGTGCGGCGGTAGCGACGCTTCTGTCCCGCGTGGTGGAGTTCGTCGTCGCGTTCTCCTACGCGTTCCGCTGCCGCACGATGCCGCTCATGAAGCACGCCATCCTCCGCCCCGGCATGGACATGCTGCGTAAATTTCTGCGCTACAGCGCGCCGGTGCTCATCAACGAGACGCTCTGGGGCACGGGCTTTTCGATGATCACGGTCATCATGGGCCACATGGCAAATAGCAGCGATCTCATCGCCGCCTACACGCTTGCGGGCAATATCGACAAACTGATGACCTCCGGCGTGTTCGGCATCGCGGCGGCGGTGTCCGTCATCGTCGGCAAGGAGATCGGCACGGGAAACTTAAAGGGCGTTTACAACATCGGCCGCGCGCTGTGCTTCACGGCGTTCGCGTTCGGCATTGTGCTCGGCCTCACCGAATACACGATGTTCGTGACGCTGATGCGCCCGTTCGTCATGCCGCTCTTCTCGCTCTCGGCGGTCGCCGAGCGGCTTTGCAGTGTGATGCTCATGTGCTATGCCTGCGCCATCCCGCTGCACAGCTTTTCAACCACGATGGTCGTAGGCGTGCTGCGCGGCGGCGGCGATGTGAATGCCTCGCTTGTGATCGACAATTTCCCCCTCTGGTGCGGCACGCTGCCCATCATGTGCCTTTTAGGCCTTGTGCTCAAGGTGCCGAACGAGGTCTTCTGCCTCTGCCTGATGATCGAATATATCATCAAATCCCCCATCGGCCTTTACCGCCTGCACTCCGGCAAGTGGATCCACGACATCACCCGCATCGACGAATAACAAAAAAGCGGAAGGGCGCTGCCCTTCCGCTTTTCCATTCTCATTGTCAAGTTTTTACCGCGCGCTCCCGCCGCATTTCTCTCAGCACCGGCACGCTGACACACAGCGACGCCGCCACAAAGAACGCGATGCCGACCATGCGGTTCACGCTGATATGCTCGTGGTACACGACAACCGCCAGCGCCGTTGCCAGAATGGGCTTGACGAGATAAACGAACGACGCCTCCGTCGCAGAGGTGTACTCCGTGATCTTCGCCGTGAGCAGAAAGCCGATGGCCGCGCAGCCGATGCCGACATGGCACAAAAGCAGCGTCGTTTTGAGCGTAAAGCCCGTGAAAAACGGAATGCCCGCGAATATCTCCAGCCCCAGGCCGCTGTAAAGCGCACCGACCGCCGGAATCTCACCGAGCAGCAGCAGGAAAAGAAGCTCCAGACCGCCGATGAGCATGTTGAACGTCGTGATCACGAGCGCGCCGAGCCGCGGCAGACGCAGCTTGCAGAGCGTACCGTAAGTGGCAAACAGCAGCGTGGCGGTGATGATCTCCAAAAAGCCGCGCAGGCTGATCTCAAGGTGCGCGGGATTGAGGATGAAGAGAATGCCGACAAGTTCCACGCCGATGGCCAGCAGATGGTTCTTTTTCAGCGGCTCATGCAGGATGAAGTGCGCCAGCGCCACCGCGAACACAGGATTGCCCGAGTAGATAATCGATGTAGCTGAGGCGTCCATGTGCAGCACCGCCATCTGCAAAAGCGACATGTGCAGCGTCACCGTCAGAAAACCGAGCAGTGTGAAATAGCCCCAGTCCGCCTTTGTAAGCTGGATATCCCGCTTTTTGAGGTCGTTCAGTGCAAAGGGCATCAGCGCAGCCGCGCCGAGCAGCACACGCTCGACTGTCACCTGCATGGGTGCAAACGCGCCGCCGAGCGCCTTGAGCGCGACCTCCGTCGTGGAATAGAGCATCGCGGCAAGCAGGATATAGAGATATCCCCGTTTCCGATCAGTCGTCATCTTCTTCCTCCCGTGCCTCGCCTTTGGCGAAGCAGCATCATTGTATGCTCCTCCGCGTTAAAATGCAATCCCAATCCGCTTTGTTCGGACGAAAAATGCCGCCCCGAATCGGGGCGGCATTTTGATTGCGGAACAGAAAATTACTTGGCAGTCTGCGCAGCCTTCTTGTTCTCCCACTTGGTCACGCAGCAGGCGCAGGAGATATCGCCCGTGATGTTCAGGCAGGTACGGCCCATGTCGAAAAGACGGTCGATGCCGTAGATGATCATGATCATATCGACGGGGATGTTCATCGCCTCGAGCACCATGGCGAGCATGATCATGCCCGCGCCCGGCGTACCGGCGGTGCCGATGGAGGCAAGCGTCGCGGTGACGACGATCGTGACCATCTGGCCAAGGGTCAGCGTCATGCCGCAGCAGGTGGCAAGAAAGATGGTGGCGACGCACTGATAGATGGCGGTGCCGTCCATGTTGATCGTCGCGCCGAGGGGGATAACAAAGGAGGAAACGTCGCCCTCCGCGCCCAGCTCATCCGCGCACTCCTTGCTCAGGGGGATCGTGGCGGCAGAGGAGGTGGAGGTAAAGGCAAAAATCATCGCGGGGGATGCCTTCTCGAAGAAGGTGAAGGGGCTGATGCCCGCAAACGCCTTGGCAGAGAAAGAGTAGCAGAGGACTGCATGGACGATGTAGCCGAGGTACGCGCAGCCGAGCACCACGGCAAGAGAGCCGAGGATCTCAGGGCCCTGCGTGGCAACGACCCACGCCATCATCGTAAACACACCGATGGGGCTGAGGGCAATGATGAACGCCATCACGCGCTCGATGACCGCATAGAGCGTGGAGACCAGGTCCTTGGCAAGCTTGCCCTTTTCGCCCGCGGCAAGGATGCCGCCGCCGAACATCAGGGCGATCACGATGACCTGCAGCATGTTTGCGTCGGTGAAGGATTTCCACATGTTGCTCGGGAAGATGGCGACCAGGGTATCCATGAAGTTGGCGCTGGTGGCCTTATCCCAGACCGCGCCGTCCTCCAGCGCGAGCGTGGGGAACCAGCCTGCATTGTTGAAGAGGTTGGCGAATACCAGGCCGATGACGCAGGCCGCGGCCGTGGTGACAAGGAAGTAGGCGACCGTCTTCCAGCCGACGGAGCCGACCTTCTTCATATCGCCCATGGAGATGATGCCGTCGATCATCGACAGCAGCACGACGGGGACGACGATGAACTTGAGGAGGTTGACGAAGATGGTGCCGAAGGGCTTTAAGTAGTTGGTCGTGAACTCGGGTATTCCCAGCATATAAAAGGCATAGCCGGCCAGAATACCGAGCAGCAACGCAATTCCGATCTGCTTCGGCAAGCTTAGTTTTTTCTTTTCCATGCTCCACACACACTTTCTAAATGAAGATCCCCCATTTATAGGCATTATCAATAGGGGTCGCACTTATTGTACTGCATTCAATTTCATTTGGCAAGGGTTTTTGCAGGAAAAATTTCGTTTTGCTGCCAGCATTTTTGCACAAAAATGATGGATATCTTTCATGTAAATTGGTCAAAATTCCGGCTTGCAATCTTGCCTGCTTTCGGGTATTCTTGGTCAGACGACAACAAACGAACAGGAGGAACGACCCATGATGCTCTGCACCGCGCCGAAAAAGAAAAATTCTTCCGTTGGTATTGCTGTTTCTGTTTTTATTGATATTGTTTCTTTTGACCGGTAAGTTTTCTTACCGGTCTTATTTTTTGCCCGCACGGGGCCCAACCATGTTTATTCAAATGAGAATAAAAATAAGAAGAAAGCAAAGAGGGAAAATCACATGAAGAAAGAACTCGGACACGAAGCCATCTACGACGCCCGACAGCTGGGCACCCCCAGAATGCTGATCCTGGGCCTGCAGCACATGTTCGCCATGTTCGGCGCGACGGTGCTCGTCCCCATTCTGGTCCAGCGCTACGGCCTGCCGCTCTCCATCCAGACGACGCTGCTGTTCGCCGGTCTCGGCACGCTGCTGTTCCACGTGTGCACCAAGTTCAAGGTCCCCGCGTTCCTCGGCTCCTCGTTCGCCTACCTCGGCGGCTTCTCCACGGTCGCGACGATGCCCGCCTATGAAGGTCTCGATCCCGAAACGAAGCTCGCCTACGCGCTCGGCGGCATCGTGATCGCAGGTCTCCTCTACCTCGTGCTCGCACTCCTCTTCAAGGTGCTCGGCGCGAAAAAGGTCATGCGTTACTTCCCTCCCATCGTCACGGGCCCGATGATCATCATGATCGGCCTGAACCTCTCCGGCTCCGCCATCAATAACGCCTCCACCTGCTGGTGGCTCGCCCTCGTCGCTATGGCCATCATCGTGGTCGCCAACATCTGGGGCAAGGGCATGGTCAAGATCATCCCCATCCTGCTCGGCGTCGTCGGCTCCTACATCGTCGCGGTCATCGCCAGCGCCTGCGGCGCGCAGCTGCCCGATGCAGAGGGCGTGATGCAGCCGCTCGTCAACTTCGCCGCCGTCAACAAGGCGAATCTCATCGGCCTTCAGAAGTTCGTCATCGCGAAGTTCGACGTTTCCGCTATCCTCGTCATGGCACCCATCGCCATCGCCGCCATGATGGAGCACATCGGCGACATCTCCGCCATCTCCTCCACCACCGGCCGCAACTTCATCGAAGATCCCGGCCTGCACCGCACACTGCTCGGTGACGGTCTTGCCACCGCCTTTGCCGGCATGTTCGGCGGCCCTGCCAACACCACCTACGGTGAGAATACCGGCGTGCTCGCCCTCTCCAAGGTCTACGACCCCCGCGTTGTCCGCCTCGCGGCCATCTACGCCATCATCCTGAGCTTCTCCCCCAAGTTTGACGCGCTCGTCAACTCCATCCCCGCGGCCATCGTCGGCGGCGTCAGCTTCATCCTCTACGGTATGATCTCCGCGGTCGGTGTGCGCAATATCGTGGAAAACCAGGTCGACCTCACCAAGTCCCGCAACCTGATCATCGCAGCGGTCATGTTCGTCAGCGGCCTCGGCTTCAGCTCGGTCGGCGGCATCACCTTCACTGTCGGCGGCGCGGCCGTCACCCTCTCCGGCCTCGCCATCGCGGCCCTGTGCGGTGTCATCCTGAACGCCATCCTCCCCGGCAACGACTACGAGTTCGGCGTCAGCGTCACGGGCGACAAGTCCGCCGACCTCGGCAGCTACTAAGAAGCAAATTTCAAAATCAAATCAAAAAGGAAGCGGCACGCGCCGCTTCCTTTTTTCGCTTCTTCGTGCTATACTCTATCCAAATCCTTTGCAGGAGGCATCATTCATGGAAAGCATTAAGCCCGGGCGCTACCGCCACTTCAAGGGCAAAGAATATGAGGTCCTCGGCGTCGCACGTCATTCAGAGACGGAGGAGGAGCTCGTCGTCTATCGCGCGCTGTACGGCGACTTTGGCCTCTGGGTCCGGCCCGTGAGCATGTGGAACGAGACTGTCGAGCGCGACGGCAAGACGTTCCGCCGCTTCACCTATATCGGCGAATGACGGGCTATACGCTGATTCGCGCCAAGCGCCGTACGATGTCCCTGCAATTGGACCGCGACGGAAATGCCGTCGTCCGCGCCCCCTACGGCGTCAAAAAAGAGTTCATCGACCGCTTTGTCGCCGAGCACGAGGACTGGCTTACCCGCGCCCGCGAAAAACAGCAGGCGCGCCGCCTTGCCCATCCCGAGCCGACGGACGAGGAGCGCAAAGCGCTCATCGCGCGTGCGAAGGAATACCTCCCGATGCGCGTCGATTACTGGAGCGGCATCATGGGCCTCACGCCGACGGGCCTCAAGATCACGTCCGCGCGCACGCGCTTTGGCTCGTGCAGTGGGAAAAACAGCCTTTGCTTTTCCTGGCGGCTGATGCAGTATCCGCGCGAAGCCATCGACTATGTCGTCGTCCACGAGCTCGCGCACATCCGCCACCACGACCACTCCCCCTCGTTCTACGCGCTCATCGAGCGCTACATGCCCGACTGGCGCGAGCGGATGAAGCTGCTGAAAGAATAAAAAGAGACGCTCTGCAGGCGTCTCTTTTCATCATAATATGGTAGTCCGACCTTCTCTTACTTGTTGAGCTTCAGCCGGAAGTCCTCGCCTTCGGCGGCATACTCCACTTTATAACCCTGCTTTTCGGCAAAGCGGGTGACGTTTTCCACGCAGGTCATGCTGTCGACCAGCACGTCGAGAGACGCAGGCGCGTTCTTCTTCACCTCGTTCTGCACCATCACCACGGGCATGGGGCAGGAATATCCTCTTGCGTCGATCATGCTTTCGCCTCCTCCTTTTTCGGCAGATTCAAAATGACGACCACGAGCATCACAACAAGGCCGAGCACGACGGCGATCTTACCGGCAGTCGAGATACCGCCGACAATCAGCTCGCCCGCCTCGCTCTTGGAGTCGGGATTGCCCGCAAGGCCGAAGTTGTGCGCGAGCGCCGCGCCGACGAGCATACCGAACACGGTGACGGCACTGTCGCCGTTGCCCTGCGCGGCCAGAATGAGCTGGCGCAGCGGGCAGCCGCCGAGCAGCACGCTGCCCCAGCCGACGAGCACCATGCCCAGCAGATTCCACAGGTGCGCGCTGTGCGCGATGGGCTGGAGCGCGAAGCCGAGGTGGAACTTGCCCATGGCGAGGTTGCCGACCAGCGTGACGACGAAGATGGCAACAAAGCCATAGAGCAGGTGGAAGTCCTTGAGCATGAACGCGTCACGCAGGCCGCCGACCATGCAGAGCCTGCTCTTCTGCGCGAGCGCGCCAACAACGAGCGCGATGACAAGCGCGATCCAGAACGGCGCGCGCATCGAGCCCGGGCCCTCTTCCGAGAACTTGAACAGCGCGGGCACGGTGACGACGAGGATCAGCAGCGCGGCCATCACAGTCGGCAGCACGCCGCCCTCCGCCTTGTGCGCTTCGTACGAGCGCTTGAGCGAAAAGCCCTTTTTAAGGCTCGCAATGCCGAGCAGGATACCGCCGGTGAAGCCGATCAGGCCGACGAGCGCGTTGAGGTCGCCGCCGCCGAGTCGCAGCACCATGCGCAGCGGGCAGCCAAGGAACGCCAGCGCGCCGATGACGACGAACGCGCCGAGCACAAAGCGGATCGCGGGCGAAGAGCCGGCGCGCGCCTTGAACTCCTTGCTCGCAACGCTCATGATGAACGCGCCGAGCACGAGGCCAATGATCTCAGGGCGGACATACTGCACCTTTGCCGCGCTGTGCAGGCCCACCGCGCCGGAAATATCGCGCAGAAAGCACGCGATGCAGAAGCCCATGTTCGTGGGGTTGCCGAGCGCCGTTAAGATGAGCGCCGCAAGGCCCACTGCGGCGCCCGCAATAATGACGCCCAGATGTACTTTTTTCATTTTCTCCAATTCTCCTTTTTTGATCGTTGACAAAATCAACACTTTTTGTCGAAAACCAGTATATCGGTTTATCTTTTGAAAAACAAACGGGATTCATAGATGAAAGAGGGGGAACCATCGTTTTTTTCGATGGTCCCCCCTCTTTTCTTCAAATCATCAGCTTGTAAAAGCCGTCGACCTCCAACCCCTCCGCCTCGGTCAGCGCGGCGAGCGCGGCGCGGTCCTGAACCTCCGCGCGCCACGACATACCGCAGTCCGCCGTCAGCTCACGCGGGACAGGGATGAGCCGCCCGGGCAGGCCCTTCGCCCGGCAGAGCTTTTCCATCGCGATGGCCGCGGCCGTCGTGTGGAAGGTGATGACGAGCCATAGCTTTTTCTCTCTCATGTTGCGATCTCGCGGAGCGCGTTGACCGCAGCGTCCGCTTCCTCTTCCGTATTGTACCAGCCGAAGCTGAATCGCACCGCGCCCTGCTCCTGTGTGCCGAGCGCCTTGTGCAGGCGCGGCGCGCAGTGCGCGCCCGGGCGGGTCGCGATGCCGTAATCCTCGGACAGGATATCCGATACCTCGCCCGAGTCCATGTCGCCGATGTTGAGCGCGGCGACCGCCGTGCGCTCATGGTCAAAATCGCCGTAGAGCGCCACACCCGGAATTTTCTTGACGCCCGCGACAAAGCGGCGCAGCAGCGCCATTTCATGCGCGTGGATGGCCTCAACGCCGGTCTCCTGCAAAAAGTCGAGCGCGGCGTTCAGCCCCGCGATACCGTGGCCGTTGAGCGTGCCCGCCTCTAGCCGCGTCGGCATCTGCTCGGGCTGCTCGTGGAGATAGGTCTGCACGCCCGTGCCGCCGACCTTCCAGGGGTTGATGTCCACACCCTCGCGCACGCACAGTCCGCCCGTGCCCTGCGGGCCCATCAGCGATTTGTGCCCCGTGAAGCACAGCACGTCGATGTGCATCTGCTCCATGTCGATGGGCAGCACGCCCGCGCTCTGCGAAGCGTCCACAATGAACAAAAGGTCGTGTTCGTGCGCAAATGCGCCGATGCACGCCAGATCCAGCGTGTTGCCCGTCAGGTTCGAGGCATGCGTGCAGACGACGGCGCGGGTATCGGGACGCAGCAGCCGTTCAAAATCGGCGTAGTCGATGTTCCCCCGCCGGTCTGCGGGAACAAAGCTCAACTTGACATTGTTTTCCCGTTCCAGCCGGTAAAGCGGTCGCAGGACAGAGTTGTGCTCAAGGTCGGTCGAGATCACATGCTCGCCCGCGTGGATGCAGCCATGGATGGCGATGTTCAGCGCCTCGGTCGAGTTACAGGTGAACGCCACGTGGTCAGGCCGCTTGCAGCCAAAGAGCGCGGCGAGCTTGCAGCGCGTGTCGTAGATCACGCGCGAGGCGGCAAGCGAGCCCTCGTGCGTGCCGCGCGCGCTGTTGCCAAAGCTCCCCATCGCCGCGACCACCGCGTCGATGACCTGCGGTGGCTTTCGCAGCGTGGTCGCCGCGTTGTCAAGATAGATCATCTTACGGACGGACGACGCGGTCCGCGCCGCTCATCTTTTCGACGATGACGTACATGTTCGTCACCTCGCCGACGGCGAGCTTTTCCTTGAGGTCGTAGAAGTTGAGGCACGTGCCGCAGCTCATGATCTCCACGCCGCGCGCGGCCATGCCCTTGAGGTCTTCGAGAGACTCCGAGCCCTCGCACGTCAGCTTCACGCCGCCGTTGTAGCAGAGGATGGTGTCGGGCAGGGTCTCCTGCTGGCTCAGGGCGAAGACGAACGCCTTCATCAGCGCGCCGCCGAGCTCGTCATTTCCGCTGCCCATCTTGTCAGACGACAGCACCACGACCGTCTTCGGCTTGCCGCAGGTGTAGCACTCGCCGCTCTGCTCCTCCACCTTGGCGTTCTCGCCCACGGTGATGGTCACGCGGTACTCGTTTTCGCCGAGCTTTTCGGTTTTGGACGTGCAGCCCTTGCTTGCGGCCAGCTTGCCGAGGTTCTGCACCGCAGTCTCGTTGTCGACTATCGTTTCGACCGTTCCGGCGCCGCCGAGTTCCTGCATCGCCTTCTGCGTCTTCACAACAGGGATGGGGCAGGCGTCGCCCATGGCATTGACTTTGATCGTCATTTCTATCGCTCCTTATCACAGGGTTTGCACCCGTTATTTCTTTCTAACTATAACAGATTCCGCGCGAAGTGACACAACTTTTTTCTCCCGCCGCGAATTTTTTCATGGTTTTTCCCGTTTTACCGTGCTGTTATCATTGATTTTTTCGATGGCAGTCTCCGTCTTGCGCCGTTTGCAGCAAATTGATAAAATGAGAAAAAGTTTGTATCTTTCTGCGCATTCCGCGCTCTAACAGGCAGAAAGAAGCGGAAAGGAGGCCCTGCATGGACGAATTTGACGAGATCTGCCGGCGCTGCACACCCGTTGTCTACCGCTTCCTGCTCTCGCTCTGCAAGGACGCCTCCCTCGCCGACGAGCTAACGGCGGAGACGTTCTATCAGGCGTATCTGCACATCGACACATTTCGCGGCAACTGCCGCGTCGAATCGTGGCTCTGCCAGATCGCCAAAAATGCCCTCACAAAAGAGCTCCGCCGCCAAAGGCGCGCCGTCCCCTTCGAGGAAACGCACGAGCTCGCCGCGCCGGACGACATTTTTGAGCTGCTGGCCGACAAAGAACAGGCCATGCGCATCCACGCCTCCCTGCACCGGCTCAAAGAGCCGTACCGCGAGGTCTTCACGCTGCGCGTGCTCGGCGAGCTGCACTTTCGCGACATTGCCGACCTGTTCGGCAAATCCGAGTCCTGGGCAAAGGTCACATTTTACCGCGCCAAGGACAAGCTGATCGAAGAAATGGAGGAACACCATGAACATTGACTGCCGTGTCATCGGCGACCTGCTACCGCTCTACGCCGACGAAAGCTGCTCGGACGCGAGCCGCGCTCTCGTGGACGATCATCTCAAAACCTGCCCCCGCTGCCGCGAAACGCTCGCGCGGATGAAAAGCGAGCAGTTTCTCCCCGCCGCGCAGGCCATCGACCCGCCTGCCGTCGCCGACTATGCGCAAAAGGTCAAACACCGTCGCCAGAAACGCGGCACACTCCTGACTGTCGGCGTCATCGTCCTGATCGTATTGCTCTCGCTCGCCGCCGCCGCGTGGATGAACCTTGTCCGCGCACAGCACCCCTACATCCCCGTGGTTGAGGAGAGCGTCTGCAACCTTGCCGCCGGAGAGGTACAAACCTTTGCCGACAGCTGCGACGGCCGCCGTCTTTTTACGAACAGCACGCGCATCGCCGTCACCTTCCGCGCGGATACGCCGCAGAACGGCACGATCACGCTCTGGAACATCACCGATGTCACAAAGCCCTACCCGGCCATGTTCTACGAGGTCGACGGACGCACCGCGCGCTGCGAATTCACGAATCTTTCCTCCGCCGAGCGCTATTTTGTCCTCTGCGACGGTCTTTCCGGCGACGTGACTCTCTCTGACGGACGCCCGACGGACCTTTGGGAGAGCTTTCTCGATCTGCTCCACACCCTCTTCCCGCGCTGACGGCGAAAACACGGCGGAGTTGACAAAGGCGTTTCGCTTCTCTACAATAAAAGCAGTTTTTCAAGGAGGAGGTGCGCGCCATGAACGACAAGCTGCGTCTCACGCAGATGACAAAGGCGGCGGGTTGAGCCGCCAAGCTGGGGCCGGGTGCCCTGACAGAAATTCTTGCTGACCTGCCGAATGTGTCGAATCCCGCGCTTTTAGTCGGCTACGACAGCAGCGACGACGCCGCCGTGTACCGCGTCTCCGACGAGGTCGCCGTCATCGAGACGGTTGACTTCTTCACCCCCATTGTGGACGATCCGTATCTCTTCGGTCAGATTGCCGCGGCGAACGCGCTGAGCGACGTGTACGCCATGGGCGGCGAGCCGAAAGTTGCGATGAACCTCCTGTGTGTGCCGAACTGTCTGCCGAAAGAGGATATCCGCGCCATTCTGGAGGGCGGACATGCCAAGGCCGTCGAGGCCGGATGCGTCATCGCGGGCGGCCACACCATTCAGGATAACGAGCCGAAGTACGGCCTGTGCGTCACGGGATTCGTCCATCCCGACCGCATCCTCAAAAATGTCGGCGCACAGCCGGGCGATGTGCTGGTGCTCACCAAGCCGCTCGGCAGCGGCGTGCTCACGACCGCCATCAAAGCAGACCTCATCTCCCCCGCCGCCCGCGACGCGGTTTATGCCCACATGGCGACGCTCAACAAAAAGGCGGGCAATGCCGTGCGAAGCGCCAAAAATGTCCACGCCTGCACCGACGTGACGGGATTTGGCCTGCTCGGTCACAGCTATGAGATGGCAAGCGGCAGCGGCGTTACCATCCGCCTGCACGGCGCAACGCTCCCCCTGATGGACGAGGCGCGCGATATGGCTGAGATGGGCATCATCCCCGCGGGCGCTTACCGCAACATGGACTATGTGAAGCCGCATCTCACGGTGCTGCCCACGGCGCAGCAGGTCTTCCTCGACCTCGCCGCCGACCCGCAGACCTCGGGCGGCCTTCTCGTCGCGCTCCCGCGCGAGGACGCAGAGCCGCTTCTTCGCGAGCTCCAGACCTTCGCCCCCTGGAGCGCCATCGTCGGCGAAGTGAGCGAGCTGCGCGCCGCCGCGCTGGAATTCGACTGATCCAAACGGAACGCAAGCAAAAAAGGAGCTGAATGCCAAGGCATTCAGCTCCTTTTTTATATTCGCACCTCATTTCGCGTCCGCAGACGCAAAACATTTTCTAATCCGTATTTACTGACGACATGTGCGTCAGTAAATACACTTTGCACGGAGTGAGTGTCGAGCCAAGGGCGAGGCACAGAACGCAGTGAATCTTTTACACAAACAAGTGACTTATGTCACTTGTTTGTGTAAGTCACATGTAGTAGCTCATGGCACCGCTCTTCCCCGTATTCCGCCATCATCTGGGCGACCACGGGGTTTCGCTCCGCGCGCTTGAACATTGCCGCGTTGTCGGAAAGGTGCAGGCCGTCGCCGCGCTTTTCCTTGCTCTTCTTGAGGCCGTAGGGCTGGCCCGCACCGCCGACGCAGCCGCCCTGGCAGGTCATCACCTCGATAAGGTGATAGAACTTCTTGCCCTCGTCGATTTCCTTTAAGAGCTTTTTTGCGTTGGCAAGGCCGTTGACGACCGCGAGCTTGAGCTCGGTGTCGCCGATCGTCACGCTCGCCTCCTTGATCGGCGCGTCACCGCGCAGGCCGAGGATGCTGATCTCGCGCAGGGCGTTTTTGCTCTTATCCGGCAGGCAGTGGCGCACGACCGCTTCAGCCACACCGCCGCTCGTGCCGTAGATGACCGCCGCACCGGAGCCGAGGCCGAACGGCAGGTCGGGGGACTCAAGCTCCAGCTCGCCGAGCTGGATGCCCGTCTCCTGCATCATGTCGATCACCTCGCGCGTGGTGAGCACAAGGTCGACGTCAGGTCGACCGTCGTGGATAAACTCGGGGCGCGCGGCCTCCATCTTCTTCGCCGTGCAGGGCATGATGGCGATGTGATAGGTCCTGCGGCCGTCGGCAGCGTCCTTCGCGGCGTACTTGTCGCGGAAGATCGCGCCGACCATCTCCATCGGCGACTTGCAGGTCGAAATGTTCTTCAAATACTTGGGGTTCTCGTTTTCGAGATACTTCACCCACGCTGGACAGCAGGAGGTGAACATCGGGAACGGGCCGCCGTTTTTCAGGCGCTCGAGGAATTCTTCGGATTCGGCGATCGTCGTAAAGTCCGCGCCGAACGTCGTGTCGTACACCTCGTCCACGCCCATGAGCTTGAGCGCCGTGACGAGCCTGTCGAGCACATTTTCGCCCGCGGGGAAGCCGAACGCCTCGCCCACGGCCACGCGCACAGCGGGCGCGATCTGGATGACAACGCGCTTGCTGGGGTCGTGGATGGCGCGCCACGCCTCGCCGATCTGGTTTTTCACCGTGATGGCGCCGGTAGTGCACACCGCCGCGCACTGGCCGCAGCTCACGCACTTCGTCTCGGCGAGCTTGCGGTCAAAGGCGGGCATGACCTGCAAATTGCTGCCGCGATAGGCAAAGTTCAAAATGCCCATACCCTGCATCTCCTCGCACACGCGCACACAGTCGCCGCAGAGGATGCACTTGTTCGGGTCGCGCAGCACCGCGGGCGACGAGCTGTCGATCTCGTAGTGCTCGCGCGTATCGGGGAAGCGAATTCTGCGTACACCGAACTGCTGGGCCAGCTCCTGTAAGCGGCAGTGGCCGCTCTTTTCGCAGGTGGTGCAGTTGCAGTTGTGCGAGGCAAGCAGCAGCTCCAGAATAACGCGCCGGTGCTTGAGAAGCCGCGCGCTGTTCGTGCTGATGCGCATGCCGTCGCGCGGCTCCATCGAGCAGCTCGCGTCGATCTTGCCGGTCTTTTCATCCTCCACCACGCACATGCGGCACGCGCCGTAAACGGAGAGGTCAGAGTAATAGCAGAACGTCGGCATTTCAATACCGGCCTTACGGATGACGGAGAGCACGTTCTTTTCCCCATCGAAGTTGACGCGCTGACCGTCAACGATCATCATACCTTTTGCCATGTCTCAGTCCTCCTCTTCAATGGCGTCGATCGCGCCGAACGGACACGCGCCCCAGCATGCGCCGCAGTGGATGCACTTGTCGTTGTCGATCGTATGCGGCATGCGGATCTCACCGGAGATGGCCTCCATCGGGCAGTTGCGCTTGCACTTGCCGCAGCCCTTGCACAGCTCGGGCTTGATGACAAGGCGGCGCTTGCGGCCGTTGCAGATCGGGCAGTGGTGGTCGACCACATGGCGCAGATAGTCCTGGCGGAAGTGGCGCAGCGTGCTCTGTACGGGCTTGCACGCGCTCTGGCCGAGGCCGCACAGTGCCGTTTCCGAAATGGTCTTGGAGAGCTCCTGCAAAAGGTCAAGGTCCTCAAGGCTTCCTTCGTTTGCGATGATGCGGTCCAAAATCTCCAGCATGCGCTTTGTACCCTCACGGCAGGGAACGCATTTGCCGCAGCTTTCGTTCTGCGTAAAGCGCATGAAAAAGCGCGCGGTCTCGACCATGCAGGTGTCCTCATCCATGACGACGAGGCCGCCCGAGCCGATCATGGCGCCGATGCTCTTGAGCGAGTCGAAGTCGAGCGGCAGGTCAAGATGCTCGTCGCTCGCCGTGGTCGCACCGCCGGAGGGGCCGCCGATCTGCACGGCCTTGAACTTTTTGCCGTTCGGGATGCCGCCGCCGATGTCGAAAACGACCTCGCGGATGGTCGTGCCCATCGGCACCTCGATAAGGCCCGTGTTGACCACGTTGCCTGTCAGGGCGAAGGCCTTCGTGCCGGGGCTCTTCTCCGTGCCGATGCTATGGTACCACTCCACGCCGTTTTTGATGATGAGCGGGACGTTGGCAAACGTCTCCACGTTGTTGAGCACCGTGGGCTCTGCCCATAGGCCATGCTCGATGGTGCGCGGAGGTTTGACGCGCGGCATGCCGCGATTGCCCTCGATCGACGCGGTCAGGGCGCTGCCCTCACCGCAGACGAACGCGCCCGCACCCTTGTTGACGTGGATGCGGAAATTGAAATCGCTGCCAAGGATGTTCGTTCCGAGAAGGCCCATCTCCTCGGCGCGAGCGATGGCCGTTTTCAGGCGGTTCACTGCCAGCGGATACTCCGCGCGCACGTAGATATAGCCCTCGTCGCTGCCAACGGCGAGACCCGCGATCATCATGCCCTCGAGCACGCTGTGGGGGTTGCCCTCCATCACGCTGCGGTCCATGAACGCACCGGGGTCGCCCTCGTCGCCGTTGCAGACGATGTATTTTTTCGCACTCTTCTGTTTGCGCGCGCCATCCCACTTGCGTCCTGCGGGGAATCCGCCGCCGCCGCGGCCGCGCAGGCCGGAATCGAGAATATTGCGGCAGATCTGCTCGTCCGTCATCTCGAACAGCGCCTTTTCAAACGCGCTGTAGCCGCCCTTGGCGATATACTCCTCGATGTCCTCGGCGTCCGACGTGCCGCAGTTTTCCAGCACCACACGGTGCTGCTTTTTATAGAATGGGATATCCTCCTGCTTCGGGTACGCCGTGCCGTCGAGATGGTAGACCAGACGGTCGATGATCTCGCCGCCGAGCACGGTCTTCTCTAAGATCTCGTGGCAGTCCTCGGGCTTGACGTGAATGTACATCACGCCCATCGGCTCGATGTGCACGAGCGGGCCCATCTCGCAAAAGCCGTGGCAGCCGCTCATTTTGACGTGCAGGCTCTTTTCCTCGTCCGAGTCGTGCTTCAAGCCGACGTAGACCTTCAGCCCGCGCGCCTCGCACTCGGATCTGAAATTGTCGTAAATTTTCATTGCGCCGCCGGCGATGCAGCCCGTGCCCGCGCAGATGAGGATGGACGGCACCTCGCGGCTCTGCGCGAGGTCGTGCTCCGCTCTTGTGCGCAGGACGCGGAATTCTTCTCTTGTCAGCTTGCTCACGCTCGCACCTCCTCTTTGCGGATGGACTCAAGCAGCTCGATGGCGCGCTCGGGGTCCATCTTGGCATGCACCTCGCCGTCCACGGTCATGACCGGCGCCAAACCGCAGGCACCGAGACACGCGACCGTTTCGAGCGTGAAGAGGCCGTCGTCCGAGGTCTTTTTCTTTCCGTGCAGACCCAGATACTCATAGATCGCATCGTAGATCGGCCCGGATTTCCGCACGTGGCACGCCGTGCCCGCGCAGACCTTGACAATGTGCTTCCCCTTGGCTTCGAGCGAGAAATTCTCGTAGAACGTCGCCACGCTGTACACCTTCGACACGCTTAATCCGAGCGTGTCAGCGATAAGCGTCAGGTTTGCTTCGCTTAAATAGTTGTACTCCGCCTGGACATCCTGCAAAATCGCGATGAGATTCGATGGGTCATTCTCATGCGAGGCAAGAATGCTCAGGATCTTTTCTGTGTCAGGTTTCATGGTTGCCCTCCTATCTAATCCTGACGGCGATTATACCGTATCTTTTAAGGCATTTTCAACAAATTACTTCAAAATCATCGATTGATTATCTATATAAGCTTCATAAATTTATACCCATCAATAAATCTGAAATGGCCCATATCTCTATGCAGTTTATAAAAAATGACTTCTGTTCAGGTTTTCCCTGAACGGAAGTCATTTTTCTCACTTTATTGAACGATACTTATTGCGCGCCGTGCGGCATGCGTTCTTTGACCGCCTTACCGGTCGGCGTTGCGGCCAGACCGCCGAGCGCCGTCTCGCGGAACTCGACCGGCATGCGCCGTCCGACCTCGCCCATCGCGTCGATGACCTCGTCGACGGGGATGCGGCTCTCGATGCCCGCGAGCGCCATATCCGCCGCGGAGATCGCGTTCACCGCGCCGATGACGTTGCGCTTGACGCACGGGACCTCGACAAGGCCCGCGACGGGGTCGCACACAAGGCCCATCAGATTTTTGAGCGCTATCGCCACGGCGTGGCCGATCTGCTCGTTCGTGCCGCCGCGCAGCGACACGAGCGCGCCCGCCGCCATGGCCGACGCCGTACCGATCTCGGCCTGGCAGCCGCCCGCCGCGCCGGAGATGCTCGCGCGGTACGCGATCACCGCGCCGATGCCCGAGGCGACATACAGTGCCTCAAGCAGCTCGTGCTGCGTGTAATGCTCGCGCTCGCACAGCGGCAGCAGCACCGCCGGCACCACACCGCACGAGCCCGCCGTCGGTGCTGCCACAATGCGGCGCATGCAGGCGTTCGACTCCGCCATGGAGATAGCCTGCACGATGACCTCGTCCATGAATTCACCGCCGATGCTCTCTCCGCGGCGCGCGTACAGGCGCATCTTGAGCCCGTCGCCGCCGACCAGACCACTCACGCTGCGCTGCGTGCCGGTATAGGAGTCCGCCGCATCCTGAATGGCCTGCCAGGTCGACAGCATCTTCGCCATCGAGGCCTGACGGCTCACCTGGCGCTCCTCCATATCATACTGCAAAACGATCTCCCAGAACGGGATATTCTCCCGCGCCGAGCGCTCAAAGATTTCCTTCATCGAATCCAGCGCCATCTTCATCGTCCTCCTTATCGTAATAGGTCACGCTCAGGATGCCCGGCAGCTCCGAGAGAAATTCCACCTGCCGGGGCTTGATGTGCTGATCCGTTTCAATGACCATCAGCGCGTCACCGCCGCGGCGGTGACGGTTCACGCTCATGTTCGCCACGTTGATGTGCACCTGACTTAAAATCGACGTGATCGCCGCGACCGAGCCGGACTCGTCCTGATTGCGGACGATCAGCGTGTTGAAGTCGCCCGTAAAGTTTACGTCGATGCCGTCGATCTTGTTGACGACGATCGCGCCGCCGCCGATGGACGACGCCTGAAGCGTCAGCTTTTTGCCGCTTTTGCCCGTCAGCTCCAAAAGCGCGGTGTTGGGGTGCGCGTCGCGCAGCTCCACCGTGCGGAACGAATACGCCATCCCCGCGCGGTTCGCCTCCTCATAGGCGTTCGGGATGCGCAGGTCGTCCGGCTTCATGCCGAGAAGTCCCGCCAAAAGCGCGCGGTCCGTGCCGTGGCCGTAGCCCGTTTCAGCAAACGAGCCGTACAGGCCGATGTCCGCGCGCGCCACCTCTTCGCCGAGCAGCGTTCTTCCCATATTGCCGATGCGCGCCGCGCCCGCCGTGTGAGACGAGGACGGACCGACCATCACCGGCCCCATCATATCGAAAATATTGATCATGGAAACCTTGTCCTTTCTGACCATCATTTGGGAAAAGCATATCATATCCGCCGCCAAAAAGCGAGTAAAATTCCGCTCTGCGCATTGCGACTATTGAATAATATCCTTTACCTTGATTCATTTTCGATATTCATTGAAACGGCGCTCACATTCATTTTTCTTCATAGCCTGATGCAAAAGGAGCCGCCCACAGGCGGCCCTTTTCTTTCTTTCGATGCAGAGCGTCAGGCCAGCATCAGCCCGATGAAAAAGCAAATCTGCGCAAGGCTGTTGACGGTCTGCTCCATCCAGTTCACCTTCGGGTCGCTCGAATCCATCCGGAACGCGAAAACGAGCATCAAAATCATCCCAAGCGCGCCCGCAAGGAAGAAAAGGCATGCCGGAAAACCGCTCAGCTTTGCAAGCATCGCTTCCCCGTTCAGCCCTGCGCGGTCTACGATCAGTGCCGCGAACATCGTCAAAAAACCGACCGGCATCAGGACGCGCATCTGCACAAACATCGGCCAGATGTTCCTTTGGGAGACGGCCGCGATGAGCTTCCATCCCACCTTCACAACACCCGAGAGCAGGCAGACCGCCGCACCCACCATGAACAGTGTGCTGTGGAACAGGTTCCCCGCCTTCACCGCGGAGAGGCCGAAAAATACGACAGGGAGCAAATCGACGAACGCCATCGGGGCGTTGAAGCCCTCGGGGATGGTCTCTCTTGTCATGCGGTTTCTCGCTTTTCTGCTCATGGCGTCCTCCGTGATGATTTTTCTCTGCTTCTTATTCTGCCCCAAAGAGGCAAGCAGGCGCGGCGGATGGTCCGCCGCGCCTGCGTTTTCTAAAAAATTCTTTTACACGCGCTTCCACTTTGCGCCGCCGGGCATGTCGGTCACTTCGACACCCTTCGTCTTGAGCTCGTCGCGGATGCGGTCAGCCTCGGCAAAATTCTTCGCCTTCTTGGCCTCTGCGCGCTGGCGGATCAGGTTCTCGATGCCCTCGTCCGCCGTGCCGTCCTCAGAGACGACCGTAAAGCCGCCCGCGCTCTGCTGGGACGCGGCCTTCTCCTTCTTCTCGCGCTCGGCCTCGGCCTTTTTGAGAAGGTCGAGGCTCAGCACCGTGTCATAGTCGCCGATGATGGCGAGCTTCGTCGCGCCCGTGGTCTTGGCCTTAAGCACATCGTAGAGCGCGGTCACGCCCATGGCGGTGTTGAGGTCGTTGTCCATTTCCTTCATGAACTTCGCGCGGTACTCGGCGCGAACGGCCTCGTCCACGCCGCCCTCGTCCTTGATGTTCGCGATCTTCGCGATGAGCTTGTTGTACGCGGCGACCGCATTGTCAAGGTTTTCCCACGTGAAGACAAGACTCTTGCGGTAGTGGCTCTGTAAGCAGAAGAAACGGTACGCCAGCGGGTCATAGCCCTTTTCCTCAAGCAACGAGACCGTCAAAAATTCGCCCTTGGATTTAGACATCTTGCCGTGCGAGGTGTTGAGATGCGCCACGTGGCACCACTGGAGGCACCAGGGATGACCGAGGTAGCTCTCGCTCTGCGCGATCTCGTTCGTGTGGTGCGGGAAGGCGTTGTCCACGCCGCCGCAGTGCAGGTCGAGGTATTCGCCGTTGTACTTCATCGAAATGCCGGAGCACTCGATGTGCCAGCCCGGATATCCGACGCCCCAGGGGGAATCCCACTTGAGCGCCTGATCCTCGAACTTGGACTTCGTGAACCAGAGGACGAAGTCGTTCTTGTTCTTCTTATTCTCGTCCTCCTCCACGCCCTCGCGCACGCCGACGGCGAGGTCTTCCTCGTTGTGGTCGTTGAAGATATAGTAGCGAGAGAGCTTGCTCGTGTCGAAGTACACATTGCCGCCGGCGATATAGGCATAGTCGGTGTCGAGCAGCTTCGTGATGATCTTGATATAATCGTCGATCAGGCCCGTTGCGGGCTGGACGACGTCGGGGCGCTTGATGTTGAGCTTCTTGCAGTCGGCGAAGAACGCGTCGGTATAGAACTTGGCGATCTCCATGACGGTCTTGTGCTCACGCTTGGCTCCTTTGACCATCTTGTCCTCGCCCTCGTCGGCGTCGCTCGTCAGGTGGCCGACGTCGGTGATGTTCATGACGCGGTTCACGCTGTAGCCCGAAAAGCGCAGGTACTTTTCCAGCACATCCTCCATGATGTAGGAGCGCAGGTTGCCGATGTGGGCAAAGTGGTACACGGTCGGGCCGCAGGTGTACATCTCCACATGGTTCGGCGTATGGGTCTTGAATTCTTCCTTTTTATGGGTCGCGGAATTGTATAAATACATGATAGATCTCCTTTGAGAAGATGAAATAACGGATTTAGTCCGCCTCTTTGAAGACGTCGAGGTTCTTTGCGAAATACTCAATGCCGGAGTACACGGTCGTCGCCACGATGACCGCGATGCACACGACATTCAAAAGGTTGCTCTGGAACACCAGCATCAGGCACAGGCACACCATGGTCGAGGCGGTCTTCACCTTGCCCGACCACGCGGCCGCGATGACGCGCCCCTGCTCCACGGCGACAAGGCGCATGCCGGAAACGGCAAATTCGCGCAGCAGCACGATGGCGAGACACCAGCCGGGCATCTGCCCATATTCGACAAAGTAGCACATTGCCGCCATGACGAGCATTTTGTCCGCCAGCGGGTCCATGAACTTGCCGAAATTTGTGATCTGATTATAGTGGCGGGCGATGTAGCCGTCGGCAAAGTCCGTCAGGCACGCGACGATGAAAATGCCGAGCGCCCACCACCTCGCACCCGCGAAGTCCAGGTACAGCACCACTAAGAATACGGGGATCAGCGCAATGCGCATGATCGTCAGCTTGTTTGCAGTTGTCATATCTCTCTTTCCTCCTGCCTTGCAAGGCATTTACTTATTCGACCGCTTCGCCGGTCAGCTCGCCGTCCATCGTGCCGGTCAGGCGGACATTGACGAACTCGCCTGCCATGATATCACGTTCTGCGGAAAAGTAGATCTTTCCGTCGATATCCACGGATTCGGCGTAGCTGCGGCCGACATAGGACTGCGCTTCCTCGCTCCAGCCCTCGCACAGCACTTCGCGCACATCGCCGAGGACGGATTCATTGTATTCGTCGATGATATCGCTCTGCACGTCGACTAAAAGCTCCGTGCGGCGCTGGGCCTCCTCCATCGGAACGTGCTCCATCGTCGCGGCCTTCGTCCCCTCCTCGGGCGAGAACGGGAACACGCCCGCGCGCTCGATCTTCTCCTCGCGCAGGAAGTCGCAGAGCTCTTCGAACTCCTTCTCCCCCTCGCCGGGAAGACCGGCGATGATCGACGTCCGCAGCACAAGGTCCGGGATGCGCGCGCGCAGGTCGTGGAAAACCTTGCGGATGCTCTCTTTCGTGTCGCGGCGGTTCATCGCCTTCAAGATGTCGTCGTTGCAGTGCTGAATGGGGATATCGAGATACGGCACGATCTTCTCTTCCTGCGCGATCGTGTCGATGAGCTCATCGGTGATGTCATCGGGATAGAGGTAGTGTAAGCGGATCCAGTGGAAATCGAGCTTGCACAGCTCACGCAGGAGTGCGGCAAGTTGGTGCTCGCCGTTCAAGTCCGTGCCGTAGCGCGTGATGTCCTGCGCGATGACGATGAGTTCCTTCACGCCCGCGGACGCAAGCTCGCTCGCCTCGTCCAGAAGTTCGTTCATCGGGCGGCTGCGGTAACGGCCGCGCAGGCGCGGAATGACGCAGTAGGCACAGCAGTTGTCGCAGCCCTCGGCGATGCGCAGGTACGCATACCACGACGGCGTGGACAAAATGCGCGCGCCGCCCTGCACGCAGTTCTGAATGTCGCCCATGTAGCAGGGGCGCAGCCCGCCGGGCGCCATGACCTCATCGACCGCGCGGGCGATCTCGCCGTAGCTGCCGGTGCCGAGCACCGCGTCGACCTCAGGCAGCTCATGGAGCACATCGTCCTTGTAGCGCTGCGCCATGCAGCCGGTGACGATGATCTTTTTGAGCTTGCCCTCTTTTTTGAGCTCCGCCATCTCTAAGATATTATCGATGGCTTCCTCGCAGGCAGAGGCCAGAAATCCGCAGGTGTTGACCACGGCCACGTCCGCCCCCTCGGGCGAGAGGACGACGTTGTGTCCCGCATGCTGCACCGTGGCCATCATCTGCTCGCAGTTGACCTGGTTCTTGGCGCAGCCCAGGGAAATGAAAGAAACGTTATAGGGCATAGAACCCCTCCTGATCGTAAACTAATTGTAAAAAACAGCCAAACGACTACTCTTCGTAATCGAATTCCGTCGCATTCTCGCTGATTTGGGCGATTGCCGCGCGCACATCGCGCCACGCAAAGCCCCGCCGCAGCAGCATGTCAGACAGTCGCTTGCGTCCCTTTTCATCGAGCACGCGGCCCTTTGTCTTCTGCGCGATCACGCGCGCGATGGCCTCCTGCGCATCGGGCGACTTTGACAGCGCGTCCTCCCATAGCTCGCGCGGCACGCCGCGCCGGTAGAGCTCGTCGCGGATCTTCGCCTCGCCATAGCCCATGCCGCCGTAGTGGCGCACAAGCATTGCGGCATACTCCGCGTCGTTGAGTGCGCCGATCTCCTCGAGCCAGTCGCACGCCGATTCGGCGTCGGCCTCGACCGAGCCCTTTTCCCTGAGCTTTTTCGAAAGCTCTTTCCTTGACAGCGGGCGGGACGAGATCATGTTCGCCGCGCGCACGCGCGTTTCGCTCCGCGCGCCGGACTGCTGCAATTCTACCACAGTCCTATCGTCAATGTCCAGTCCTATACATAAACCGAAACGCAGAAGCTCGCTCTCGGTGATCCGGAGGAGGTCTCCCCCCTCCAGATACACGAGAACGCGCTCCTGCTTATGCTTCGATCGTTCGATCTTCTCAATCTTCATCCTTGAAATCGTCGGCGCTGACATCCACGGCGCGGCCCGCGGCCTTCGCCGCCACGCGGGACTGGCCCGTCATCAGCTTGTCGAAGTTGCGGCGGATCTCCGCTTCGAGGTTGTCGGCGATCTCGGGATTGTTTTTCAGATACTGCTTGGCCGCGTCGCGTCCCTGACCGATGCGCGTTTCGCCCATCGAGTACCACGAGCCGCTCTTCTGCACCAATCCGAGCTTGACGCCGAGGTCGATCAGTTCGCCGATGAGCGAGATGCCCTCGCCGTACATGATGTCGAACTCCGCCTCGCGGAACGGGGGTGCCATCTTGTTCTTCACGACCTTGGCGCGCGTACGGTTGCCGATGATCTCGCTGCCGTTTTTCAGCGCCTCGATGCGGCGCACATCGATACGCACGCTCGAATAGAACTTAAGCGCGCGGCCGCCGGTCGTGACCTCGGGGTTGCCGTACATGACGCCGACCTTTTCGCGCAGCTGGTTGATGAAAATGACGATGGTGTTCGTTTTGCCGACCGCGCCGGTCAGCTTGCGCAGCGCTTGCGACATGAGGCGCGCGTGCAGACCGACAAAGCTGTCGCCCATCTCGCCCTCGATCTCCGCGCGCGGCACGAGCGCCGCGACGGAGTCGACCACGATGACGTCGATCGCGCCGGAGCGCACGAGCGCCTCGGTGATCTCAAGCGCCTGCTCGCCGGTGTCCGGCTGGGAGACGAGCATATCCTCGACCTTGACGCCAAGCGCGCGGGCATAGGTGATGTCGAGCGCGTGCTCGGCGTCGATGAACGCGACCTCGCCGCCCGCCTTCTGCGCCTGGGCGAGCACATGCAGCGCCAGCGTCGTCTTACCGGAGGATTCAGGCCCGTAAATTTCGATGATACGGCCCTTGGGCAGGCCCCCGATACCGAGCGCCAGGTCGAGCGCCAGCGAGCCCGTGGAGATGGCCTCCACATTGCTCACGGTGTTGTCGCCAAAGCGCATGATCGAGCCCTTGCCATAGGTGCGCTCGATCTGCTGCATCGCGGTCTCGATCGCCCGCTTCTTGTCGTCGGCCATCGCCGCAGCTGCCTTCGTCTGAGACTTTTCTGCCATGTTCGCGTTCCTCCCGATTCTTTATGTAAACTAAATTTGCTTCAAATGGTCTCCACGCGCGTGCCGTACACCACGCGGGGGATGCTGTTGAGGTCCTTGACGATCTGAATGTCGCCAAAGCCGTGCGAGCGCATGATGCGCAGCACCTGATCCGCCTGCCCGATGCCGACCTCGAAAAAGAGCATGCCGTTTTCACACAGGGCATCGCGCCACTTTTCGCAGATCACACGGTAGAAGTCGAGCCCGTCCGCGCCGCCGTCAAGCGCAAGGCGCGGCTCGTGCTCGCGCACGGAAGCGTCGAGCGTGTCGATGTCCGCGCTCGGGATGTACGGCGGGTTGCTGACCAGAAACTGGAACTCGCCCAGCGTGCGCGCGGGCTTTTCCCGCGCGTCGATCTTCAGGCTTGCCACCCGCGCCGTCAAGCGGTTGCGGCGGATGTTCTGCCGGCAGATCTTGAGCGCCTCTTCGTCATATTCGCCGAGCAGCACGCGCGCGTTCGGCAGGTTTGCCGCCGCGGCAAGGCCGATGCATCCGCTGCCCGCGCAGAGATCCAGAATGCGGCAGGCCCCCGCGCCGCGCGCCGCGTCGATGAGCTTTGTCGCCAGCACCTCGGTATCCGGGCGCGGGATGAGCACCGCGGGCGAAATGTCGAGCGGCAGACCATAGAACTCCCACTCGCCGATGAGATACGCCACCGGCTCGCCCGCCAAGTGGCGCTTGACGAGCTCGCGCGCACTCTTCTCCACCTCGGGCGAGGCGTAGAGTGAGCCGTCGCGCACCAGCTCCTCGCGCGTTTTTGCCGCCGCGGCGCAGACGAGCTCGCGCGCCGACTGCGTCGCCTCCTCGTCGCCCGCGCGCCTCAGCTCCGTGCGCAGATCCAGATAGAGATTATTATACGTCGTTGCCATGCTTACCACGCATCCTTGCCTTTTTCTTCGGGAATGACCAGCTCGAGCGCGCGGATGGCGACCTCGAGCATGCTGTCGTCCGGCTCGTTGGTCGTAAAGTTTTGCAGCCACAGGCCCGGACGCGCCAGAAAGCGCGTCACCTTGTTGTCGTGCCCGCCGACGTAGCGGTTGAACTCATACGTCACGCCCACGATTGGAATGAGCAGCAGCAGGTGCAGCGCCATGCGCACCCACATGTTGCGCCAGTTGACAAAGCTGAAGACAAGGCTCGAGACTAAAATCGACACGACCACGACCACAAAGAGAAAGCTCGTGCCGCAGCGCGGATGGTGGCGCGGCTGGATGCGGCAGTTTTCGACCGTCAGCGGCAGCCCCGCCTCGTAGCAGAAGATCGTCTTATGCTCCGCGCCGTGGTACTGGAACACGCGGTAGATGTCCTTCTGCTTGGAGCACAGGATCATGTAAGCGAAGAAGATCACGAGCTTGATGACGGATTCGACCAGATTGTGCACCGCCGCGCTCTTGATATACGGGTCGATAAAGCCGGCCAGAAACGTCGGCAGCAGGAAAAAGAGCAGGATCGTCAGCCCCAGCGACAGAAAAACCGCCAGCGCCGTGATGAATTTCTGCATTTTTTCGTTGCCGAGCTTTTTTTCAAGCCACTGGTCGAATTTGCTCGGCTCGGCGACGTCCTCGTCGGGGAAATAGTCCGCCGAAAACATCAGCGCCTTGACGCCCTTGACCATCGAATCGACGAACGTCACCGCGCCGCGGATGATGGGTAAGCCCAAAACGGGGTACTTGTCGCGCACGAGCGTCAGCTCCTCGACCTTTTCGACCAGCCCGTCCGGCGAGCGGACGACAATAGCCTGCTTGCCCGGACCGCGCATCAAAACTCCCTCGATCAACGCCTGTCCGCCGATGCTCGTGCGGAACTTGGACGCGGAAGCCTTGTTTTTTGCTTCTTCTGCCATAAATGGTTCTCCTTTTTCTATGCGATATCATACCACGGGTTTTGCAAGAATGCAACGCCCGTTCTATTTTTCACGACATGGGCAGCGAGATCGTCACGACCGCGCCGCCGCCCTCGGCGTTGGCGATGTCGAACGTGCCGCCGTGCAGGCGCACGATCTCGTCACACACGGCAAGGCCGATGCCGCTGCCGCGTGCCTTCGACGAGCCCTTGTAGAATTTCTGCTTGACGAACGGCAGCTCCTCCTCCGGGATGCCGGGGCCGTAGTCGCGCACGCGGATGACAAATTTTCCATCCTCGCACGCGGCACTCACGTCGATGCGCTTTCCCGCGCCGCCGTGCTTGGCCGCGTTGTCGAGCACATTGCAGAAGACCTGCTTCATGCGCTCGCTGTCTGCCACGATCGGCGGCACATCCTCGTCAGGGCCCTTGTAGCTGACCTCGATGCCCTCCTGCCGAAAGAGCTCGAAATAGGTGTAGATCGCGTCCTCGAGCTCGCTGGCAAGATCGACGCTCTCCACGCGCAGCGTGAAGCGCCCGTCCTGCATCTTCGTGAATTCGAGCAGCTCCTCGACCATCGTCGTCAGGCGGCGGGACTCTTTCAAAATGATGCCGAGGCCGCGCTTCGTCTGGTCGATGTTCGCGCCCGGGTCAGCAGAAAGCGTCTCTGCCCAGCCGCTGATGGCGGTCAGCGGCGTTCGCAGCTCGTGCGAGACCGACGAGATGAATTCCTGCTGGATCTTCTCGGCCTGGCTGATCTTGAGTGACATGTCGTTGATGTTGTCGACCAGCTCACCGAGCTCGTCGCGGTAGTGGTTCTCGATCATGATGCCGTAGCTGCCGCCCGAAATGCGGCGTGCCGCGTCGCTCACGACTGCGACGGGCTGGACGACGTTGTTGATAAAAATAGCATTCGACGCCGCAATCAGCGCCATGCACACGAGTGCCGCCGCCGAAGCGAGCAGCGACTCGACCAACACGCGATGCTGCGCCTCGCGCAGCGATGTCACGTACCGCAGCACGCCGACGACGCGGGAGTTAAAAAACAGCGGATATGACACCGCGAGGATATTCTCCCCCGTCTGCGGGTCGCGTCCCTGAAACGACGCCATCTTGCCGCCGATCGCGCTGTCAACGTCGCTCGTGCCGGGCAGCGTGCCCGCCGTCAGCCCGTAGGACGAGACCTGCACGCGTCCGTTCGTGTTGATGAACTGGAGCTCGATCGTGTCCTTTTCTTCAAACGTTTCGGCGGAGTACGACGCGAGGCGGTAATATTCGCTGTAGCTCTTCACGCCGTAGCCCGTGAAGGTCTCCGCCGCGATACGCGCGCGGCTCTCAAGGCCCGAGCGCATCGCATTGTAATAGTATTCCTGCACGCCCACGCTGAAAAGCGCCACCGCCAGCACCAGCAGCAGCAAGATCGGCAGCACCGCCGAAAACATCCACCGCTGACGAAGGCCACGGATGTGCAGCGCCGAAGCAAAGCCTTTTCGATTGTCCGGCATCGCTGCCCCTCCTTCGTTCGGTGCGCTCACACCGTCCATTTATAACCAAAGCCCCACACGGTGGAGATGTACTTCGGCTCCTGCGCGTCATCTTCGATCTTGAGGCGCAGGCGGCGGACATTCACGTCCACGATCTTGAGCTCGCCAAAGTAGCCCTTGCCCCACACGGCGTCGAGAATTTCCTCGCGCGCGAGCGCCTTGCCGCTGTTTTCCATAAAGAGCTTGACGATCGCGTACTCGATCTGCGTCAGCTTGACGCGCTCGCCGTTTTTTTCAAGCGTCCGGTTCGTCAGGTTCAGCAGAAACGGCGGCTGATACAACTCTCCGGTATGCGTGGCCGGCGTGTTTTCGCCCATGCGGCGCAGCAGCGCGTCCACGCGCGCGGTGAGCTCGGCGGGCGAAAACGGCTTTGTCACATAGTCGTCCGCGCCGGTCATCAGACCCGTCACCTTGTCCATCTCCTGCGTGCGCGCCGTCAGCATGATGATGCCGACCTGCGCGTTCGACATGCGGATGCGGCGGCAGACTTCGAACCCGTCGATGTCCGGCAGCATGATGTCGAGCAGGCACAGCTTCGTGTCGGGATTTTCCTGCAATTTTTGAAGCGCCTCCTCGCCGCACTCAGCCTCCACGACCTCGTAGCCCGCACGCTGCAAATTGATGACAATAAAACTACGGATACTGGCTTCATCCTCCAGCACCAGCACTTTTTTCATATCGTTTCTCCTCTCAGTTGTCTCCCATCGTCCATTCCGCCGTGATGAGCGAGAAGCGCTCGCGCAGCGATTGCTCATCAAGCGTGATATTCCATACATCGCCGATCCGTGCGGCGTATACCGCCTCCACCTGCTGCGTGAGCACAAAGCGGCTGCCGATGTTGGCAAGTCCCTCGCGCGCCTCGCCCGTCAGGGTGTAGACGGTGAGCAGTTTCTCTCTCAGTCCGCCCTCGCCCGCACGGTAGAAGGACACAGCGGTCTCGCCGCTGCCCGCGCTGCGCTCGACGGTCAGATGGTCCTTGTCCCACTCGTCCGGCAGCACAAGGCTCCAGCCGTCCGCCACATTGTGGAAGCAGCTCTGCACGTCCGTCACCGTGCCGTCGATGCTGTACCGCTCCCAGACAACGTAATACTGCAGCTCGCTCTCGCGGTCAAAGCGCTGCAAGGGACGCGTCTTCGGCGCTTCGGTCACGCCGTCGCTGTTTTCATCGCGCGGGAAAAGGCCGAGGAAAATTTCCTCCGCGGGTACCTGATTTGCGTCCGCGCCGAGGGCGATGTTCTGCAGCCGCCCGCCCTTGAGCGCCAGCACGTCCGTCACGGTCAGGTTATCGCCCGTCACGCCCGTCACGAACAGCGCGTTCTCCCCGCCCGTCAGCGTGCCGGCCGTCAGGCGGCTCAGCTCCGCCACCGAGGCGGACAGGCGCAGCGAGGACTTCGCGTGCAGCGCGCCGTCATCCCAGTCGTAGTAATCGACGCGCGCCGTACTCTCTTCGTCGCTGCAAATAATTAAAAGTTCCTGCTTCCCGTCGCCGTTCATGTCGAGGTTCGCGTAACGGGAATAGCCCGTCGTCAAAAGCGACTCCGACGTGCCGGGAGAGAGCGGATAGATGGCAAGCCCCTGCACATCCGAGCTGCTCTTGTAGCCGACCAGGATCTCCTTGAGCCCGTCGCCGTCCAGATCCGCGTAGTTCACGCTGTAGATCTGGCTCGATGTGCCCTCGATCACGGCGTAGCGCTCGTAGCTGTCGCCGTCGGCTTTGAAGATGTAGATCTTCATCGGCTTTTTGTCGCTCGCGCGGCGGAAGAAGGCCACCGCCTCTTCGCTGCCGTCACCATCGAGGTCGATCATCTGCACGCTCTGCAAATTGCTGCCCGACGTGGGCGCGGCATACTCCGCGCCGTTTGTGAGCAGCGCGTCGATCTGCGATTCGAGCGACTCATACTCGCCCGCGAGCTTCGGCAGGCGGTAGAGCGACGTCTCCGGCGTCGTGAACATGCAGCCCGAAAGCAGCAGTGAAAATAATCCGATCACCAGCATTTTCCCCGCGCGCTTCATTCTCTCCGCCTCCTTTTTCATACAGATACCAATACAGAGTTATCATAGCACGCCGCCGCGCAAAAAGGTAGCCCCTTTTTGCGCATTTTCCGCAAAAAAGCAGCGTTCAATGTCCTATCTAAGCCTTATCAAAGCGAAAGATGCGCCTTTTGCGCCCACTGGGCGCAAAACAGCATTCTAAAAAGCACGCATTTTGCGCTCTTCGAGCGCAAAACAGCGCCCCGCACGCACTCCCCCAGCGCATTTCGCGCCCTGCGGGCGCGAAACAGCCCACCGCACCCAAGCGTCGCAGACTTTCGCGTCCGCAGACGCAAAATAATTTTGACCGTCATTTCCAACGACATGCGCGTTGGAAATGACTCTTCTCAGGCTGCAAGTGTGGAATTTGCCCGCCGACGGCGGGCGAATTATGCGCACAGCGGCCTGCAATCCCCCTCTAAAATGAAAGGGAACGGCAAAGCCGTTCCCTTTCGTTTTAGAATTTGTACAATACTGTCGCCACCTGTGCCCTCGTCATCGCGCCGTTGGGGCGGAAGCTGCCGTCGTTAAAGCCCGTGAGGATGCCCATCTCGCTGAGCGTGCTCACGTACTCCGCCGCCCACGACTGGATCGCGCTGCTGTCGGTGAACTTGAGCGCGCCCTGGGCGTAGCCCTTTTCGGTCAGGCGACCGAGCATCGTCACCGCCTCCTGGCGGCTCACGTTGGCCGTGGGGTTGAAGTAGAGCTTGCCCGAGCCGTCGGAACTGCCCTTGATGATGCCGAGCGAGTACATCGCCTTCGCGCCGTTCAGCGCCCAGGATGCGATCTCATTCGTATCGGCAAACGGGAGCTGCACGGAGGAATGATCCTGCGAAGAACCTAAGTAACGCGCAAGCAGCACGGCAAATTCCTGACGGCTGATGTTCGTATCCGGCAGGAAGTTACCGTTCGAGCCGTTCGAAATGCCGCTGCGTTTGAGATACGCGACCGCGTCGTTTGCCCAGTGGTCCTTCATGTCGTTGAAGGCGGGCGTCGTGCTCGACGTGCCGGCGTTCACGCCCGCGCGGCTCAGGTTGCCGCTCGCGTCGCCCGCGACCACATTCACGCGGTGCTGCGCGCCGTCAGCGGCGGGAAGAGAAATGCTCAGCGCGCCGCTGGACTGGCTGTAGGTGTAGGACGTGTAGCTCTTGCCGTCGTAGGTCACGTGAATGATCGGGATGGCCGCGCCGTCGATGTCATCTTTCACCGTGCCGGTCACAGTGTTGCTCGCCGCATTGTACTGGAGCGAGAGCTTCGGCGCGGTCGTATCGGTCAGGCCGCCGTAGGAGAGCACGAGCTGGTCAAGGTACACGGCGCTGATAAGCTCCGTGTCCGAAGAGACGATCATGCCCGTGATCGCGGTCGCCGCGCCGAGGTTCGCCGTCAGGAGCTTCCAGCCGGAGAAGTTGAGAGCTCCCAGGTTCACGCTGCCAGTATCCGTCACCAGCGCGAGCTGCGCTCCGCTATTGTCGCCGTAGACCCAGAAGTTGAGCTGGTCGTAATTTGAAGGAATGGCATAGTTGAGGCCGATGTAGGCGTTGCCCTCGCTGCCGATCGCATAGTCAAGCCGTGCGGAGGCGTAGCCGTTGTGCACGCGGGTCATCTCACTGTTGTAGGAGAGCATCGCACGCGTGCCGGTCGCGGTCTCAAACGAGGTCTCAAAGCCGTCGAGCGTGCGCAGGGCGCGCGCCGTCACCGTCACAGGGACCGTCACGGAAATGCGGCCGAGGCTCGCCGTCACGCTGCCGCTGCCGATGCTGCCGGACGCCGCGAACACGCCGTTTTCGATCGTGCCGACATTGCCCTGCACGGTCCAGGTAAAGCCCTTGTTGTCGCCGAGCACCGGCAAATGGCGGTACATCGCCGAGGCGGTCAGCGTCGCCGTCTCGCCCGCGCTGAGCGTGATAGCACTCACGACCTTGCCGTTCTGCTTGACGCTGATGCTGTCGGGCTGCGTGATGACATCGATCTTCGTCTGCGCGCTCGCGCCGCCCGCGTTCGCCGTCACCGTCACGGTGCCGGAGGCGGGCGCGGTCAGAATATTGCCGTCAATGGTGCCCTTATCCGCACGCAGCGAGACATTGGAATTTGCCATGGGGATATAGTTCGTGTCGAGCGCCGTCGCGGTGAGCTTCACCTGCGCGTTCGGGAGCACGCGCGTGCTCTCGCTTTCAAGATACACGTGACCCACGATGTTCGTCGGGCGGCTGTCCGCCACAAGGAAGATGTGGTTCGTCACCGCGCGCTCGCTGCCGCCCGAGGGCTTGTCGACAAGCGTCGATACCGTGCTGTCGGGGCTCGTCCATCGCGGTCGAGCCGCCGCCATCCAGGCTCAGCGCCGTCACGCAGCCGAGCTCCACCATGCGCTGGGCGACCTGCGTCAGCGTCGCGCCGATGGAATAGCCGCTCTGGCGGCCATCGATCGTGTAGAGCACGAGCGAGCCGTCGCGCTTGAGGCCCACCGCCGTGCGCGGGGCCGCGCCGTTGACAAGGCCCGCGCAGACCTGACCGTTTTCGACCAGCTGATAGAGCGCGCCGATCATGTTCGTCACGCCGCTCCACTCGCTGCCGCTCGCGCTGACGGAAAGCGTCAGGCGCTCGCCGGGCTGGAGCGCGCGCAGCTGCTCCACATAGCCCGCCGCCTTCAAATTCGACGAAAGCACATACTGTCCCGCGCCGACAGGCGTGTCCTTGCCGCCCTCGATGACCTGCTCGACCACGAGCGTCAGGCTGCCGTTCAGGCCGAGCGAGCCGCCGACCGCCGAGCAGACAACATCCACGCCCTCCTCGCTCGTGCCGGTCGTGGCGCGGGCATTGAAGGTAGAGTCATAGAGATAGATGCCGAACGAGCTCTGGCGCACGTAGTTGAAAGCCGTGACCGTCAGGCTGCGGCCATAATCCGACTGCGCCGTGATGCGGAGCGAGGGCTTGCCCATCACCGTGCTGCCGTCGTCGCGGAAGCCGATGGCGTAATACTCGCTCGAGGCGTTGCGCAGCACGCCCTCGGTCATCATGCTGCCAAGCGGGATGCCCGTCGCCGTGTCGTAATAGTCGCCGTTGATGCCCGCGACCACGCGGTAGCCGCGCGCTTCGAGCTTTTTCGCGGCGGTCGAGACCGTTGTAAGCTGGGTCGTGTAGTCGCCGCCGCTCACGATGGGCTTGACGCGTGCGTTGGGCGAGTAGACCACATAATTCTCCTGACGGAGATCAGAATACGTATTGCTCCAGAACGTGCCGGCGTTGAGTTCGGTGCGCTCGTTGACCTCGACGCTTGAGCTCGTCAGATCGTCGCCGAGCGCGTCAGACGCGAAGGCGTTGAGCGGAGCCGCCGCCAGCACGGCTGCCAGCGACAGCGACAAAAACTTACGGATGATGGATTTCACGATTTGCCTCCTTGCTGAAAATGCCTTGAATTGGTAAACATAACATAGTATAGCAGATACCCTGCCATAAGTAAAGACGCGAAAACGCGGAAAAAGTTTCCACTTTTTTTGCAAAATTTAGAGCGAAAGCGCCTCGAGCACCCGCACGATGACGGCGTTTGACACCAGAAAGCCCTGCGGCGTCAGCCGCCAGCGGTCGTTTTCCTTTTGGGAAAGGCCGTGGTGCGCGCACTCTTCGAGCACTGCCTCGGCGTCCCGCGTGTCCTCCTTGAGCGCCGTCAGGTCGAGCCCCCGCGCGGTGCGCAGGGCAAGCATGACGCGTTCTTCTTCGCGCTCGCGTTCCGCGGGGCATGCGCTTTCGGAAAGGTGCTCCTCACCCTTGATGTAAGCATTCAAGTCGCGCGCGTAGGCGAAGCGCCGCCCGCCGAAGTCCGAATGCGCGTCAGGACCGAAGCCCAGATACTCCTGCATCGTCCAGTATTTGAGGTTGTGGCGCGACTCGCGCCCAGGACGCGCGAAGTTCGAAATTTCATACTGCGCGTAGCCCGCCTTTTCGAGCAGCTCGACCGTTGCAAGGTACTCCTCCGCCTGTTCATCGTCGTCGGGGATGCGCAGGGCGTCTTTTTTGCGGTCGAGCGGCGTGCCCTCCTCGATCTTGAGCCCGTAGCAGGAAAGGTGCTCAGGCTCAAGAGCGATGGCCGCTTGCAGGTTTTCCCGCCAGTGCGCCATCGTCTGCTCGGGTAGGCCGTAGATGAGATCGAGGCTCACATTGTCGAAGCCCGCCGCGCGGGCGGCATGTACGGCCTCAACCGTCTCTTTATGCGTGTGGACGCGCCCGATCAGGCGCAGCTCGTCGTCGCTCGCCGACTGCATCCCGAGTGAAATGCGGTTGAAGCCCGCTTCTCTGAGCTGCCGCAGTGCTGATACCTCCCGCGCGCTGTCGGGATTCGCCTCGGTCGTGATCTCAGCATTTTTGTCCACGCGGTAATGGGCAAAGACCGTCTCTAAAATGCGGCAGAGCCGGTCTGCGCCGAGATAGCTCGGCGTGCCGCCGCCAAAGTAGATCGTGTCAACGGTATGGCCTTTCGCCTGATCCGCCCAGCGGATCAGATCGCGCTGCAAAGCCGCGGTGTAGGCGTCCATCTTCTCCTCCGAATGAGGAAGCGAGTAGAAGTCGCAGTAAATGCACTTCGCCTTGCAGAACGGAATGTGGAGATACAGTCCCAGCGGTCGCATCGCGTCAACTCCTTTGCAAAAATGTCCTCGCCCATTGTAACACAAACCTCGCCGCGCGCAAGACGGTATCGCGCGGATATTTCGTCCATTTCCCGCAAACACTACGACAAAAGGAGTGATTCTTCATGGATATGACGCCTCAGGAATATCAGGAGTATGTCAAGCGCCTTGCGCCCAAATCGCCCATTTTCAAGGATACCGCCTTTGCCTTTTTCATCGGCGGCGCGATCTGCGCGCTCGGCCAGCTCATCCAGAACGGCTTTCTCTCGCTCGGCCTTGCAAAGGCGGACGCAGGCACGGCGACCTCGATCTGCCTCATCTTCCTCTCCGCACTTTTAACAGGCTTAAACCTTTACAATTCCATCGCGCGCTTTGCCGGGGCCGGCACGCTCGTGCCGATCACGGGCTTTGCCAACTCCGTTGTCTCCCCCGCCATCGACTTTAAGAGCGAGGATTGACCTATAATAGACATACAGTCGGTTCTATGGAGTGAGTATGCTGATTTAGTCCAAAATCAAAGCTTCCTCCCGACTTATCATTTGCACGCATTCACCTTAAATGGTGGGTGCGTGCTATTTTTGTTTTCAATGCATTTTCATAATACCTCATCAGCCTATTTTAGTCGATGGGGAAATCTTTCTTTTTTTAAGGGTGGTCAAAAGGGGTGCCATTTCTACATTCATTACGAGAGGTGCATTCGAGGTGTTTTATGACTTGCCGACCGCAGACTCTCAACCTGTTACCACAGCACTGTACCTTGAAAATCGAATACGATTCCAAGACATCACCGTGTTCGAGCCACTATGAGCAAGTGAAAGGGGCCTGGTCAAGCTCCATTGCGACGACAGCACGGGAAAATAATGGTACACTCGTCCGGCTAGGTCTCAAACCGAGGGACGACGCACCCACAAGCATGGGCCGAGGCTGAAATGCCTGTGTCCCCCTGACCAGGGGACTTGGAATCGACTCTATTTACAACTCTGTCAGGAAGGAGGTGTATGAGATGAGCTGCACACAAAAACAACAGTTGGTGTGCTTTCCGAAGGTAAGAGTTTATAAGCCGTGGTTCCGACACTTCAATGATCACAAGGATTTCCGGAACGAAGGAACTGTCCATCTATTCAGTCTCATGGCGCTCTTCAACTACGCTAATTTTCGATCCAATGAACGCGTGATCAATGGCGACCGATATATGGAGGCACCGGGTCAGTGGATCTGCAAGCTCGGAGCATTGCCCAGAATCCTTCGAGTCCACTCCAAGGCTCAGGCGCTTGAGCTGATGGAGTACTTCCAGGATCATGGATTCCTTACCTTTGAGATCTTGGATGAGGAAAAGGAAATACTCCGCTTTACGATTTCCGATTGGAAAGAGCACTGCACACACCTACAGTATAACTATTACAGCTATAAAGGATCAGGATTCTTTTTCTTCCCGCTGCCTGTTGGCAGACTGCTTCTGAAGATTGCACGAAAGGAAGTCGGAATTGTATTCAGTGAATTGGACGCCATCATGGATATGTGGCTCCACACAATCCTGAATGACCCCAAAGTGCGAGGATCGGAGTATATGCCGGTTGTCTATTACTCCAATATGCGAGGTTTGCCGCTGCTCTCATATACTTACCTTGCTCGTCGTTGGGGCTGGTCAAAGTCCCGAGTCGGACGCTTCATGTTGAAGGCCGGCGAATATGGAATTATCAGCCGTGTGAGTTTTTCCAGCTCACGCGGCTCTGTCATTTCAATGTGCCGTTATCGTGAGATGATCTACGGTGAAGGCTGTGAGGAACTCGAGCTAAGCAGGATTGGCGAGATCATTGGTATTGCTAAGGCGATTGATGTGGTGGAAGCAGACGACAGCAAACTCGACATCAGCGTCGAGTCTCGCGTCCCTCCGGAGAAAACAATAGGTAAAGCCAGAAAGTCCTTGAAAATACAGGTGTTTCTGGTGGTTCGCTCCTCTTTTTTTGCTCGGCAGATTCCATTAGTCTTCTACAGTTCTTTAGACTGGGAGATGTCTGAACAGGAGAAGAGTAGTCGTGACCCGCCCAAAGAATCCACACTCGGAAAGGAGATGAAATCATGACCTCTGACAGCACACCCATCTTTGCGCTTGAGAAGGAAGCGTTGAAGACGGAGATTGAGACTGGCCTTCAGGTTGGCGTAGATCATCTGGAGGACAAGCCGATGAAACGCAAGCCTGTGGAAAAGTATCACAACACCAGGCACTTGCTCAAGCAATACCGCAATGTGTCCTATGCGATCCAGATCTCGGAGTCTGACATGAATGTCAGGATGGAGATGGAACATGGCACCCGGCTTTCCACACTGGAGGTCAATGCAGAGCTTGCTGGAGTTGATTTATCCGGCTCAAAGCTTGAAGGATATGCACGCACGGTCATCCGGAGCAAGAATATGCTCCAGATCATCAAAAACGCGCTGAACACGGTAAGGCTGGATCCGGATCATGGGGAGTTGATGTACCAGATCCTCTATCTCACCTACTTCTCGGAGAGGAAGATGGCCAACCGTGAAGCGATCCTTGCAGAGCTCGAGCGAATAGGTTTCCAAATGTCGATGGTGACTTATCACAGTTACCTCAATATGGCGATCAAAGCCATAGACCGCATTTTATGGGGTTATACGGCTCGTGATTGTATGGAAATCATCAAGCAATTTCTGCCCTGAACTAAAATTGAACTATTTCCGAACTGTATTTGAAGTCCTGCTTAATTGCATCTGTATTCCATAAATGCTAAGATGATACCAAATCATCAATCGTGCCGATGTTGGTGGCCAGTATCTCAATGAGTGGCAGACGGCAAAGACCACCTGGGTCACTACCGTCCGTCGCTTCAATACCACGCCGCTGCCGAAGACCGGATATTGATCTCGAGAGAGGTCATTTCCTATAACCCCCGCCAGCCCCGGAGCTTACGCTTCGGGGCTGATCTTTTGAACATGAGGAGAGTATTATCATGAGCAAGTTTTTACCTATTGGTACCAAAGGTGAGCTGCTGAACAGCGACATGATCGCCCGCATCATTCCCAAGGAAGATGGCGGATGCATCATCCTCACCAAAGATGGTCAGCACTTCCACAGTGAGATCGACCTTCACGACGAAGTCAATGACTACAACTCCATTCGTTCCATCATCCCTTGCCAGGGCGTCAGCGCTGTCTATCTGGATGATGATGGCGACAGCGAAATCTGCCCCTGCGCTTTTGTGATGCTGATGTCTGACGGCAAAATTGAGCCTTTCGTCTTTGCGACGGACAAAGACATCGAGCGAATCGCCAATAAAGGCCATACCGGTTTTATCGGATTCGTTCCAACCAAGTAAATAACGAAGGCCGCTGCTCCGGCAGCGGCCTTCTATTCCAAAACAAGTGGAGGAATATCAAACATGGGTAGATTTATCAACCTCGGTATCGCGATTGTCAACACCAGCTACATTATCCGTGTGGAGATGGAATCCGATGGCAGAGCGGAAATCTATATGTCCGATGGTACGATGTTTCGCTGCGATCACTTCGATGCCTCCCAACTATATGGCACAAATGAGAAGAAAGAGGGTGCGACCTCGTTGCATTTGCAAGAGGAACTCCGATATGACCAATCACACTCCATGTCTACTTGATGAAGCAGCAACCTTCATGAAAGTACAATACCTCTCTGACCTGCGGTTCCTGTCCACTGACGGTCGATCCCGTTTAGCCGCATTTCTTGAGACTTTTGATGCAGCAGAATACACACTTTTCCAGTGGAATGATGCCATTGAATACTTGAAAGCTGGAGTGAAACAGCAGACCGCGCATGTGGCTCGTGCACAACTCCTACACGCCCTTAGAACCACCTGATGGCTCTATATCAATATTGTATAGGTGGACATGTTCAACCAAACACCCAGAACTGGCATTTCCATCATGTGCGCCCACTATTTCTATTCGGACGAAGGAGGATCAAATATGCCCTGGATTATCAGCAATGGAAAAAGCTATGTGGAGATTATCGGCAACAATCAGATGATCACCACTGCCTACATCGATCGCGCGCATACATTCAACAACAAGAAGACGGCAGAGAAATACTGCTCTTTGCTGCCAAAGGCGATGAAAAACCTGAAGTATAAGGTCATCTTCATCTCAAACCCCAATCCCGAAAATCCTGATCTGCAACTGGAGCTACTGACGCCTGAATTCTACCTGACACGGCTGAAGAATTTCAGCGATTTCATTCACACCATCCAATGCCAGAGAGAAACACTGGTGACCGGCCAGCGGAAGGCGGAGCTGGAGATTGAAGACATCGAGCACGCAGCGGAGTTCTATAACCTGGATGCCTCACATGGATACCAGCTATATAAACTTCTGCACGATGCCCGTGTGCGCCGGCGCAAGTGCAAGAATGCAATCGCTTGGATCGATTATATTCTGGAGCAGGCCCCGGATCGATTCATAGAAAATGACCCATCTCCCAGAATTGCGGGAACGCGATCCCGTGACTACGCACCTCGCGCACTTCCTGCACTATTTGAATGGGAAAACGAGGGGCAGACCCCTACGGCAAACCTTTGTCCATAATTGAGCTTTTCAGGCGATTAAACCAGCAGTTCAATGACAACTGCTACAGAGACAGATATCATAGGATCAACGAAAAGAGACAAGGAGTGAATACAATGAACCTCAAAGAAGCGTTCCGCTTTCAGAATAAGCTGCAGTCCATGATGACCGATGCACAGAGCATCCTCGGCAACAACGGCAATATCACCAAGGTGCAGAATACCTATCTCCGCCACAAGGTCATGGCAGAGGCGGAGGATGAGGTCACTATGGAGGCCCCCTCCACCGAGTATAGCGAGAATATCACCGAGATGGCAGAGTTCCTGCTGTTCCTCCTGGACGAGCGGGAAAAGTTGAGCGCCGCAATCCATCAGGCGAAGGTATCCCTTCCGCTTGGGGCCGGCCTGGATGGCGAAGTGAGCCTCAATGGGAAGCGCCAGGAGATTGCCACTCTGCTCCGTCACATGGCCGGCCTCCGCAATGGCGAGGTTTTGATCTCTAACGGGGGAGTCGGCTATCGGTTCAACAACGAGGGAAATCAGGTCTCCTACCGCTGCGATGTCAAGCGTGTGACCACCATCAATTTCGATCGCAATAAGATCCGGAAGATGTGCGCTGATCTGAGCAAGAAGTCCGATGAGACCTCTGCCGCTCTGGATGCCGCGTTAGTTAACACCCCGGTGGAGTATGAAGCTCCGTTCGATGTGAACGAGACTTTCGCGGAGGCTTTTGAAGCGCATATGTCAGCATTAAGCTGACCAAGCCCTTGCGACTTTGCTCCGACTATCACGGATGCGGCAGAAGAAGAGAATGTGGCGACCGGTTCAGTTGCAGACGAACTATAGTGCTGCAAATTAAAAAATCCGCTCGGTTGATTCTGAGCTCCAAAAGAAGACATGATCCGTTTCATTAACGGATGCTACGAACCGTCTTCCTATCCATCAGCGCCCAACGCTGTTTCACCATATCGTGAATACGCTAACGCCGAATCTCGACCTTGCCACCTCACATCTCCCTATTCTGTTGAATATAGATAGATTTCCTATCTTGATACTGCTGGCCTTTGAGCCGTTAATACGTCGAGGCATGCTACCTCTGCTCCTCATGGAGCCAGCGAGCGCATGGCCTTGGCAAAAATGGTCGAAGCGATCTTGGCTCTCTGCCGTATCCGTGATAGTCGGAGCAGTTCTCCCATAAATAGAGGCGAGCAGCAGGCTACGGCCTGCTGCTCACAAATAATCAGATTCAGTTGTGATGTCCGAGATACCAGGATGTCTTCCATCGGTACTTCGAACAACGCGCCGAGAGCATACAGATTATCTACAGAAGGCAGACTCTTTCCTTGCTGCCATTTGTAGATCGCCTGCGGCTCCTCGAAACCAAAGTATGCCTGCAGGTCGCGGACACTCATCCCACGCTCGGCGCGAAGACGGATGATGTTCTTTCCAGTCGCGATAGGATCAATGACCGGAAACTGCTTCATGTTCATGGCAATCGCCTCCATCTAAAGAGTCTTCCCAAACGGGAGTCCTCCAGAATACTGGAAGAAGCTCAAAAAAGCAAGAGCAAACGTAATTTTGTAAAGAAACTGTCACATAAGGAGGCCCAATCGTGAGTCGAGAATTGTCTCTTTTCCATCCGCGATATATAACGACGACTGTTTACTGCCGGATCAATTTTAAAAGCTGGATGACCACCATGGAGCCGAAGGCAAGTCCCACAATGGCACCCACCATCCCAATGGACAGGGGGGCCACGGCGAACAGCGGTTCCAGCGCAGGAACCAGCAGCACCAGCCCCAGCAGCAGAGCGCCGATGGTAAAGGCCCCTAACAGGGCACGGTTGTTCCAGAAGTGCCGGGTAAGCAGCACCGGATGCTGGGATTTGCAGCTAAATCCGTGGAACAGTCGGCTCAGGCACAGGGTGGAGAAGGCCATGGTCTGTCCAGCAGCGGCACCGCCGGCGTTCAGCCCCAGATAGAAGGCCGTGACGGTGGCGGCGGCGATGACCAGTCCCTCGACGCCCACGCTATAAAGGAAGCGCTTTGTCAGGATGCCTTCGTTCCGGGGCCGGGGCTTTTCCGACATGACCTCGTCGGTGTGTGGCTCCATGCCAAGGGCGATGGCGGGTAGAGAGTCCGTCAGCAGGTTGATGAACAGCAGGTGCACTGCCGCGAAGGGCACGGGCAGTCCCATCAGAGAGGCGTAGAGCACCGTCAAAATGCCCGCCGTATTGCCGGAGAGCAGAAATTGAATGGCCCGCTTGATGTTGGCATACACGTTCCGACCGTTTTTTACAGCCTTCACAATGGTGGCGAAGTTGTCGTCCGCCAGCACCATACCGGCGGCATCCTTGGCCACCTCCGTTCCCGTGATGCCCATAGCCACGCCGATGTCCGCCTGCTTCAGGGCGGGAGCGTCATTGACGCCGTCGCCAGTCATGGCTACCAGATTGCCCCGCTGCTGCCACGCCCGGACGATGCGGATCTTATGCTCCGGGGACACACGGGCGTAGACGCTGACCTTCGGCACAAACTCCTGCAATTCCTCGTCGCTCATGCCGTCGATGACCGCGCCCTCCACGGCCTCCGTGTCGTCCCGCAAAATGCCGATCTCACGAGCAATGGCCGCCGCCGTGATTTTGTGGTCGCCGGTGATCATAATAGGACGGATACCGGCGCGGATGCACTCCGCCACCGCCGCCTTGGATTCCTCACGGGGCGGGTCCATCATGGCGATGAGGCCGAGGAAGGTCAGGCTGTTTTCATCCGCCAGAGTGATGGCCGGGCCGTCCACGCTGCGGCAGGCGAAGGCCAGCACCCGCAGGCCCTCGTTGGAAAACTGTTCGTTGACCTGTTCGATCCTCGCCCGTTCCTCCGGCGTCACCACGCAGCGGTCCAGCAGCACATCCGTCGCGCCCTTGGTGACCAGCATCAGGCCACCCGCCAGCTTGTGGACCGTGGACATCATTTTCCGGTCGGAATCGAAGGGGATCTCTGTCAGACGGGGCCAGCGGTTCCGGACGAGATCCTCGTCAAAGCCGTTGGTCTCCCCCAGCCGCACCAGTGCCGTTTCCGTGGGGTCGCCGATCTCCGTATCCCCGCTGATGACCGCATCGCTGCACAGCAGAGCCGTCCGCAGCAACGGCTCCTGTAACGGGTCCCGGAAGTCCGCGTCCTTGGCGTCGATCACCTCGCCTCCGGTGTAGAGCTTGCGCACCGTCATACGGTTCTGGGTCAGCGTACCCGTCTTATCCGAGCAGATGACCGACACGCTGCCAAGCCCCTCCACCGCCTGCAAATGGCGGATGATGGCGTTTTCCCTGGCCATTTTCCGGGTGCCGAAGGACAGCACGATGGTCACGATGGAGCTGAGGGCCTCCGGGATAGCGGCCACCGCCAGCGCCACGGCGAAGAGAAAGGCGTTCATCACGTTTTCGTGCCGCCACAGCACACTGACGCCAAACAGCACTGCGCAGATCACCAGAATGATGATCGACAGCTTTCTGCCGAACTGGTCCAGACTGACCTGAAGCGGCGTTTTCCGCTCCTCCGTGTTTTTCAGAAGCTGGGCGATCTTGCCCATTTCCGTGTCCATGCCGGTGGCCGTCACAAGAAAGCGGCCCCGCCCATAGGTGACGAAGCTGCCGGAGAACACCATGTTCTTCCTGTCGCCCAAGGCCGTTTCCCCACTGAGCAGCTCCGTATCCTTTTCCACCGGCAGGCTTTCGCCGGTGAGGGCACTCTCCGCGCACTTCAGGCTGGCACATTCCAACAGGCGTCCGTCGGCACAGACGGAATCTCCCGCCTCCAATATGACCACATCACCGGGAACCACCTCTCGACCGGGGATCTGTACGATCTGACCGTCCCGCAGCACCTTGGCGGTGGGAGCGGACATCTGCTTCAGGCTGTCCAGCGATGCGGAGGCCTTGACGGTCTGAACGGTGCCCAGAATTGCGTTCATGGTGATGACCGCCAGAATGACGATCATGCTCTCCACGTCCCCCATGCAGGCGGAGATGACGGCGGCCAGGATGAGGATCAACACCAGAAAATCCGCAAACTGCCCCAGAAAGATCTGCAAAACACTCTTTTGCTTGCCGGCGTGCAGTTCATTGGCTCCGTATTTTGCCAGACGATCCGCCGCATCCTCCTGCGATAGGCCGGTCTCCCGGCAATCCAGTTTCTGGAACAACTCCACGCGGGACTGTTCCCAAATGTTCTTTTCCTGCTTCATGTACTGTGTCTCCTTTCGGCGGACGCAAAAAAGGCGAGCCCTTTTGCGTCAATGCCTTCACATTGATACAAAAGTCTCGCCATTTCAATCCGCAGCGGAGCCAAACGACCCGTACTGACGCCAACGGATACACAAAGCTGTGCAAGCTACTCCCTTTTAAAAACAGAATACATCGGTCTTTCTGCATTGTCAAGTAAGACTCCTGTCAAGAGTTGTTAAAATTATGTAACCTCCTCATTTTGCTTTTGCTATGTTTTTCAGTATTTCAGTATTGAGATGCAGAGTTTATTCATATTGTATAGAATCACATTGTTCATGCTGTAAATTATTCCTGGATTTTACAAAAATTTGGGATTTTTCAAACATTGTGCTCTGATGAGTTTTCGTTGATATTCAGGTAAAATCTGCCAGCTTTTTTGAAGGTGCTTTAACAAGGAAAAGAAAATGTTCATGGGGCACTTGAGCGGTCTGCTGCAATCAGGCGAACGCGAATGTATGCTTTCCAGTTGTGGGTATGGTAAACATTCCAGCAGAAGATGAAATATGAGGCGCAAAGAAAGTCCAAACCGTTCGAGACAATGGAGGTGTTCTTACCAATGAAGCAGATGATACCGCTCAAAAAGCAGAGCAAGAAAGCGCAAAAGGAGCAACATGCTAAGCAGCGCGGCAGCTGGTATGGTATTTCTCCCGTCACGAGAACTGTGCCAAATGGTAAAGCCTATGACCGAAATCGAGTTAAACAAGAAGATCGAGAACTTGCTGACTGAGTCAGTTCCCAGGCAGCCATCCAGACGAACTGGCTCTGCGTATCGAAGAGAAATGCGCATCCGCAAGAATGACGCGCTCATGCGCATTGTCACAAGAAAGTATGTGCCTCATGCCGGCTATATCGATTATGGCTTTGATGGTGACACGCTGCTCCATTCGGGAAAGTATATCAAGTATCCCAAGAACAGTAATTGCTAGCGGAGGATGAAACGAGAAACTAGCCGAAAGTTCCGAAACTGTCAGGATCTACCCCGAAAGGGAAACTACTACCGGCGCCTTTTTGACTACTGGTGGACACTTTATTAAAAACGAGAGGATTCCTGCAGCACAATGTGCGGGGACCCTCTCGCTTCATAATTTATATCTCCTTGCGTGCCCCCATTGCAATACAATGGAAATATTGTTTATATCCGGCTCCGTCCACTCAAAAGAGTCTCCGGGTTCCGTACTGTCTCGCATGATTCGGCTGATCTTGGCTTCGGATATACCTGTTGCCTTTGCCAAAAACTTTTGCGTTATGCCGAGTTCTTTCATGCGTTTCCTTATCAACCTTGCCGGGTTGATGCATCGTCTCTATAACCGGGGCTTTGCTCTGGCTGTTTCCATGCCAAAGCCTGTCCCTCTGGTTATAGTCTATTTATGCGGGCTTATTGCCGGAGGTGGTCTGCAAGTGTTGATACCTCCAAATACTATGGGCAATTATACAAGTATAGTGCTCCATAGCCGCCACCTCCTTTTGTGAATACGCTTTTGGTGAATAGTTACTATCCACCTCCGACGCAAAGCCCATTCACTAATCAAAGTTGTCTGGCGCAGTTCAAGCTGCGCCGTTCAGCGTCCCGCAGATATTGGGTTGGCAAGTGCAGCAAACTTTTCCCATCTGCATCCGGGAGTAGTTGGGGCGTTTCCGCCCTGTCAAAAAGATTTGTGCTGTGTGAACAGCAAGTGTCATTGTGCCGCACAAGGCGGCTCTGCTTGGATTGTTGCTTTTTCATTGATATTATTCTACGTCTGACTATATATGTAGATTACCATAGAAATTTAGAATATACAGCTATATGCTGTTGAATGTTTTGCAAACAAAACTATATATTGTGCTATCTGATGCTATCATGCTCCATGATATACAGAGAAAGGCAAGGAGCCTCAATAGAGGCTCCCTGCCGCTTGGGTTCTTACTTGCCCTGATAGGCTCTGAAAAGGAAAGTAACGATCTGTGCGCGGGTGCAGCTATTGTCTGGCCCGAACAGGCCATCACCAATGCCGTTTGTGACGCCGTTCTCCACGGCCCATGCCACAGCGTTTGCGTAGTAGCTATTGGTAAGAACATCGCTGAACTCTGCCTTGCTATCGACCAGCTTACCAATGGCACGGAACAGGAAAGTCACGCTCTGGGCACGGGTGCAGGTGGCGTCAGGACTGAATTTGCCATCGCCCGTTCCTGTGGTGATACCGTTCTCCACCGCCCACGCAACTGCCTTAGCATAATAGCTGTCCGCAGAAACATCAGAGAAGCTGCTCATGCTCTTGGGTTCGGGAGAACCGGCAGCACGCCACAGGAACGTGACGATTTGCGCACGAGTGCAGGGCTGGTTGGGGCTGAAATGCTCGGCGTCCGTGCCGGAGGTGATGCCATTTTGCGCAGCCCAGAGAACTGCATCATAGTAATAATCGCTGGCCTTGACGTCCACGAAGAAGTTCAGCATCGTGTTGTCGTCCATGAAGGTCGCCGTGACCGTGACCTTGGAGGCAGGCATGGTGAAGGCGTACTTGCCGTTCTTCTCGGTGAGCTTGACTTCCTTGCCGTTCTTGTCGGTTACAGTGAGCGTTTCCAGCGTGTAGCCCTTGTCTGGCGTGACGGTAATGGTCACGGTATCACCACGCTCGGCGTAGCGGCGGTTGGCTGTTACCTCGCCGTTCCGGATGTCCTTGTCCACCTCGATGGCATAGGTGGGAGCGTTGTCGTCGCCACCGGAGGAAGGCTTTTGTTCCAGCGCCGCAATAGCATCCTCGATAGCTTTCGCCATTGCATCCACTTCGCTCTGTTCAGTGATGTTCTTGTCACGGACAACAGCCTTGACAGCAGCTTCCACACCGGAGAAATCCTTGTAGTTGTCCTTGTTCAGTGCATTTGCCTTGGCAATGGCTTCGTCGACCTTGGTGTAGTCGGCACCCTTGTATTGCAGGGCAGCAATCGCATCTTTGATAGCCTGTGCCATTGCATCAACATTAGCCTGACTCACAAAAGCTTTGCCCCTGACAACTCCGTCTACCGCCGTATTCAATGCGGCAACAGATTCGTCGGTATAGACAGTCAAATCAGTGGGAATGGCTGCCTTCGCTACTTCCACAGCACTGTAATCTGCCGGTTCTGCACCGCAGAGAACCTGTCCGTTCACAAAAGACCATCCGTTGCTGTCGTCGCTGCCATTCAGCGCGGCTGCAAAAGCTTCGTTTTTCATTTCATCCTGCGGCTTTTCAGTTGCAGATTCGTTCTGGTTTTTAATACCGAGGTTTTCCACTGCAAAATAGCAATTGGTTATTTCGCTTCTCTTGGTCGCAGACGACTGCTCTGCAAAGGCATACCGAAAGGGTGATGAGCCTGTTACGATGCCGGTTGTAAAGCAATTTGTAATGGAGCCATAGTAATTTGGGTCAGAGGCATCGGTACCTACAAAAGAGGCCATAGCAGCCGCAGCCTGTGATACATTGCCACTTGCATAGCAGTTTTTGATATTCAGTCCCCAAAGGCCGCCAGCAAAGCCGCCTGTATATGCGCCGCCGGTAACATTGCCCGTGGCGTAACAATTTCGAATAATCGTTTCTGCATCTGTTTTGCCGTTTCCTTTGCCGATAAATCCGCCGACATCCGCACCGCCATGGGAATCTGCCTTCACATTTACCGTTACGTTTGATCTGCTGTATGTGATTTTCGCTGCTTTTCCCAATTCACCGATCAGGCCGCCGATAGACCCCTTGCCAGCTTTTTCCGTAATGCCACCGGATACACTGCACTCATTGATGAGCTGCGTTCCATCCAGTGCACCTACAAGCCCGCCGACCCAATATGCAGCAGCATAAACATTGCTTGGTGCGCTCATATCCATCGTCAAACCTGTCACATGACAATTTTCAATGGATCCGCCTGAAGAACCAACCAGACCGCCGGCAAATCCGACGACAGCACCTATCGAAGCAACCTTTGCTATACCGTGGATAGAAACAGTGTGCAGATTCAAGTTGCTGATTTTTCCCTCTGTTGCGCCAAAAAAGCCAAACACATCCGCTTCTAGCGGCGCAGCCTCTGACCCAATGGAAACGTTAGAGATGGTATATCCGTTACCGTCAAAATTACCGGCGAAGACGCGATAATCCGAACCTCCCAACAATGCGTCAGAAAAAGAATTTGCAATCGGTGTCCAAGGCAACCCGTTCAGGTCTATGTTGGCCGTCAAAACAAAGTTCTTCTCTTCATAGGATTCTCCACTATTCACAGAACTTGCAAGATATGCAAGCTCTGCTCCATTAGCGATCTGATAAGGATCCTCTGCGGTACCTGTTCCACCTGCGAACGCTGCCGCTGTGCTGCCGTTCCATGCGTCATCCTCCGCCAGCGCTGCCGTAGGCAGCAGCGTAAAGCACAGCGCCAGAATAAGAAGCAGACTTCCGATGCGTTTTTTCATGGTGTATCCTCCTTTGTATGATGGTCAAAATTTTGTTCATGCCCGCCTGACCGCAGCGGGCAAAGTCCACAGGTCGCAGAGAGCTATCATCCCGTGTGTACACACGGGATGAGGGGCGCGCCCCTCATCATAAGTTTTTCGCTTCATACTAATTCATAATAATTATATCCGCATTTTTGCAAAATGTAAATCGTTCTAAAGTATGAGGATGGATAAAATTTTTGAATATGCTACTCGCCTTCACGTTTTACAACATTCAGCCATTTCTTTTTCCATGTATTAGGGTGGATCAGCAAGGTTGGCTTCCCCAACGCAAGAGCATAGGCCATAGCCTTATCCTCCGCACTGTCGCTGGCAAGCTCCAGGTCATATACGGCCAGCAATATATCAGACTGCTTGACGATCCGCCGATAAGCCATAAGCTGTGCGTTAGGTGCCTCCTGATAGTCCACACAGGAAAGGTCGGTGCAGTCCGCCAGCATATCGAAATAGCGTTCACGCAGCTGCGGTGTCCACTTGGTAGCCTGCTCCTCAAAAGGCGTCACGCAAATAAGGCGCATAGCCTCCTTAATCTACATCTCTTTCAGACGCCTGTAGAAGGTTGATCTCGAACTGATACCGGCGCGATGCATGGCTTCTTCCTCCGTTACTTTATGGTTGCGGAAATCCTCTGCGACTTGGCGGAACAGATTTGGATCGACTGCAATCTTCTTCCGACCAGCGTATTTTCCATTGTTCTTTGCCTGTGCGACGCCTTCCTGGTGACGCTGTTTATTCTGCTTTGCTTCCATTGATTCCTGAACCATGAGCAGGTTTAGTAGCAGACTGCATTCCTCTTTAGAGAGCTGGTGAGATTCTGTTTCATCCCAGATATGAGCGCCACTCCTCAAAATCTGAAGGAGAATCTTTCTGAGCTGGTGGCTGGTCTTCGCGATACTTTGAAACCCCTGAATCGAAACAAGGTCGGCTGGCTGGAGATCGGACGGCAGGCTGTTGATCGATTCAAATGTGATAGTCCGAGCGGCTTCTGCCCGCTCAACGATCAGGTTATCGGTACCGCAGCGCATATCCGTCCGGAGCAGCCACTCAAAGCGGTCGTAGTAATCCAGACCAACTGCGTCAAGGAGTTCCCAGAGATCTTCTCGACTTTCGCTGGGGGTACGCTCAGAAATGAAGTACGGCGTCATATTGACGCGATAATATCGCTCAAGCCGCATGGACATGTCGAGTCCGGGAATACCCTGGAAAATGGAGGACGGCAGGGTATCGATTACACTCCATTCAGGAGTGAAAACAAACTGGAAGTTCTGATCATCAAAGCGCTCAAGATCAACTCGCCCCACAGCATACTTATTGCCGTTGCGGTCCACGGCATAGATTATGCCGCTGCTGCGGTAATAGGGCTTTCCCTGCAGGGGAAGCGTATATTCGTTTAGGCTTTGGTAATCATGCGTAACAGGTCTCATGAGCCACTCCCTTCCATGTTACAACTGGCGATATGCGTACATAAGGATCTTTTCATATCGTTGATGCAGCATGACTTTATAGAAACGCTTGCGCACTTCTGAGATCCCTTCCACGTCGTCAATAAGAGCATTGATTTGATTAAAATCGATGCGAGGAACAATTCGCTTTAGGGCATCATTGCAAGCTTCGAATTGCAAGCTGCTGATCACTTCAAAATAGGAACTCTTGCGATTCTTCACCTTGATGTGGGAGGTGGGGAACTTATAGATCCGTTGGTCAATTTCTTCCTCGGAGGAGAGTACGGCCTCCAGCTTCTCGTCCGTATTCAGCTTCGGATACAGGCTTGAACCATTGTCATATACCGGGGCGATCCGGTATTGGTTATTTCTCTTAATGAAGCCCCAGTTCCCACCATGCCGGTCAAAATTACCAATCAAAGCATCCACGATGAACATATCCCAGAAACGGTCGATTGTCTCCTCAACATTTGTTGACTTCATATTCTCCCGCAGCATTGCGGTAATATCTTCATAAGTGTACTGATAGAGCTCTTTGTCCCTTTCCAGCGAGCTTTCGCCGACACCGTTGAAGGCAACAAGATCATCCTCGGGCTCTAAGAAATTTTTCATAACGACCACATTTTTGCCCTCATAAGTGCCAAGGAAGGTTTCCTGTACGGGAATGCCAAGTAGTTGAAAAATATGGCTTCCCAAATACTCAGAAACATAATTGAAGGTCAAACCCACTTCGGAATTCTTCTGAAACTTAACAATATAACGAAACCCGTCAATGATGATTTCAAACTTCTTTTCTGCCCCAGAGAATAACACGGGTGTCTTTTCGTACTTGCTGTAATCTCTCATGATAGACCTCCGATTTTGATCTTCACCATTATTATATCCACAACGAGTGGAAGTGTCAATAGAACTAATATATATTTTGATACATGCGTAAGCTGACGAGTATGCAACAAATGAAAAAGCCGCACCATTTACATGGTGCGGCTTAGGAGATAGTACTAACCGTGTCGAAATCGATGCGGTTAGTCTTTTTCACCCTTCCGGGTCTTATAGTCAGCTTCAATTGGCGCTTTCCAATCGGCACTCATAGCGGCGTTCGTATTGATGATCTCTCTCATGTCTTATCCTCCTCAATCGATTGAGAGTGTTCTCATTAGAGCCGCTGCTTTTTTCGCGGATCAGAAAAAGATCATGAGGGAGTGGCCGCATACAATATTCCTTTACACGACCGATGCCCCAAAGGGCATTAGAGACAGCTTGGCCATTTTGAAGCATTGCTTTCCGATTGGAATGCCAAGGATCGTGATGCACCAGAGACAGCCCAGAATGCAGTATCCGATTGCCATCTCAAGGCCAAAGAAAATGATCCAAATCAGGTTGACGAGGAAGGAAAAGCCTCCACCGCCATACACAACTTCCTTCCCGAACGGGAAAAAGGCGAGACTTGCGAATTTGAAGCATTGCAGGCCAACGGGTATGCCGATGATGGTGATGCACCAAAGACAGCCGGCCAGTACCCAGGCAAGCCCGCCGATCAATCCTCCAAATAGGAACCAAAGAATATTTCCAATCGTAGACATAGTCGTCACCTCAATTTCTCGCTATTTCGCACCCATTGCAAGCTGTCGCTCGATCCATGCCATCAGCAACCTCACGATGCGTTTCTGCTCATCCTCCGTCAGCTCACGGCCTATCGGGACATGATACCACTTGTTTAAGCAGCTGCGACAGCAACAGGCGCAGGCATGCTGGGCAATAAACACCGGATGCCCACGCATTGGCGTTTGCTTGCCGTCATTTGGGATGATCGCCGGCGCAAGCCGCGTTCGGATGAAGTCGGCGGCATGACGTTGAATGGTGTCCATGTCCCTATCCATTATGTACTGCCTGTCCTTTTCGCTCAAATGAAACTTTGCGCGGAAAGCAGACTTTTGTAGGCGTAAAAGTGTTTGCTCAATGGTTGACATGTTGCTCACTCCAAGACCTTCAGTCCCAACTCTTTCATCTTGCGAATGATATCTTTCTCATCCATCATTCCCTCTGGAGATGATGCCTCCTGACCAGGGAATGCTCCGATACCGCTAAACTTAGCTGCCAGCTCATCCGGTTTCCAACCGCAGGTACACCACAAGCGGCTTCCATTGTGATACTTCACGATGAGCTGCATAAGAGTATCTTGCTGCTTTTCCGTCAGGCGGACACCTACCTCGCACAATTCAATCAGCACATTCTGGATCATATCCGTTGTGCGCAGATGACCAACATTCTCGGCTCGCCGATGAAACCGCATAATCTTTTCCGCCTCTGTACTGCTGTACTCTGCCAACAGGGCAGAATAAGTGGCGGGGACTTTCTTGTAATAATCCAAATTGAACCGCTCGTTCAAATTGAGAAAAGAAAACTCGTTTAATTTCTTCCCGCGATTCTCATTCGGATAGGTTTTACGTTGTTTTGGGGCGCACTCCATCGCCGTGGACTTCAGGTTCCCAATAAAATCTGCGAGTGATTTCTCCTCTACAGATGCTGTTGGTTCCGCATATGAGAGAAAATCATCGGGGACACAATAGGGGCGATCATCGCGCTCGTCCATCAGTGCATAGAAGGAAAACATCTTACCATAGCCAGCACCAATCAATTCTTTTGATACGATGTGCCGATCCAGATCATCGTGCGGTTCTTCCGTGTACAGTTCTTCAATCTCATAAACCCAATAGGGTTGCACCTCTCGACGGACAATAGAGGAAAAGGCGATAAGATCGCGTCGATGAATCCGCGGCACATCGCTTTTTAGCTCCTGATAAACCGACCATACATCGCGAAGGGCGATGGTGCCATATAGATTTGCACAGGCGGCGAATAGAGAATGGAGGAAAGCACATGTTTCCGTTGATAAACCCGCCTGCATATATAGCCGGTTTAGAGATTTCTCCGATAGTGGTTTTGGATAGGACATATACCGTTCCTCCGCGTCCAAGGTTCAAGCTTTATTCGTACTGTGCTGCGATCGACTTGACGTGCTCCGCCATCTGCTTGACTACATCATCAGGCCCAATGACCTTCGCCGCCGTCTGAAATCCACAGAGCCACGCAAAGAACTGTGGGCTGACGATCACATCTGTCCATACTGTAAAGTGATCTTCTCCATCCGGGACTAAGATCACATCCCGCCCGAGACGGTCGAGTACGGCGCCCACGAGATGATTTTCGAAACGGAGATGAACCTTGACCTCCTCGCCGGTGAACATGCCGAATGTCTTACGCGCATAGACGGCCATATCGAGCGCCTCGTAAGCGTCCTGACCATCTCGTTCTTCATCCAGAACGGTGATCTTTTCCATCTTATCGACGCGGTAGTGTTTGATAATCCCTGCAGCAGAATCAAAGGCTACCATGTAGTAGTTCTCATCGTCCCATGTCATTGCAAATGGGCTGACAACATAATAAACTCCACCATGTCGGTACACGCGCTCCTTGGCGACATTATACTCGAAATACAGGAACCGGATCTTCCGATTACTTGAGATGCCGTTATGAATCTCATCGACATTATAGTAGATTGACTCATTCATCGTCTTGATCCTGTTCTTCACGAATACCTGCCGGTTGAGCAGTTGTGCGCTATGAATGCTGGCCAGCTTTTCAATCTTTTTGATCAGGAACAACGTTTTCTTATGGGTAATAAATTTCGAGGATTGGACGCTATCCACGAGGAGCTTGAGCTCCGGTAGTTCAAAGTCACGGCGTGCCACGTAGTAGCCGTGATTGTTCCCCTCAGATACCTGGATGATGTCCAATCCAAAATCTCGTAGAGCATCGATATCACTATAGATCGTCTTTCTCTCCGCAGTAATATCATGAGACTTCAGGTAGGCAATGATCTGGCTGGTAGTTACGGCATGGTCTTCATCTGAGTTCTTCAGCAGGTACTCCATGATGTAGATAATCTTCAGCTTCTGAAATGAGGAGCGAGGCATATGTTCATCATCCTTTCAACCTGGTCGAACCAATTTCTGTCAAGCAATGATATCATAGCATAAAACCTGTCCAATAGAAAGGACAACCTTCGATAATGGCTATTTGTATCGCAAAAAGAAAGCCACGGGTTGAATACTCTCAGGTATTCAACCCGTGGCTTTCTATGAGTGTTCTTTTATTGCATCGTTATCCGGATGTTCCTCGAGGCTGCTCTCTTTGGTCAAGTAGTCTAAAAGAGCCAGCTGTGTTTTCGCTTCTGCTCAAGCAGTACACGCTCCGCTCTTTGGAGTATATCTGGAGAATAGGCTTCAGATAGCAAATTCAGTTCTGACCTCAGTTCTCCATGCGATATGCGAAAGGTGAGTTGTCTGCCATAGAGTTGCTCAGCCGCCGTCACCTGCTCCACATGATCCGAATCAAAAGGCTTCGCTTGTACTCGCTCAATACAGGTATATAGATCATCGGTAAGCGGGTAGTCATTCAGATCTGAAAGAAGAGAGAGCCCATTATCAAAGATCGGACAAAGGCGAAATTCCTTTGTTTCTTCATTCCGCAATACAGCGAGATTGTTTGTGTGGCGATCTTCATTGAGCGTCAGGCAGTCCAATTCAAGGATAGCAGTAAGATATGCTCCAACACCGGTTAGATTTGTGACGCGCTCAACAAAACCAACCGTGTAAGCAATTCGATCCGCAGGAGAGTCGAATTTTGTCAGCGCTTGAGCAAGCCCGCGACCTTCATAGGCGCGATGGAGCCGTTCAAATGGAATCAGCATTTCATCTTTGCGCATGAAGTCATGGCTGGAGCATCCCGGTATTACTTTATCGTTATAGTGAATGAACACTGGTTGATAAACCACGAAATCATCCGCATTTGACCATGTGAGCAAACGTGAAACGATTATTTCCGAGAGCGCTTCGTATCCCATGTGGTCCGCTTTATACCAATTGCCTGACTGCTTCCATTTGGGTTGGTCACCCTTTGAGGTATGGCCTTCGCTCATAATTCTATCCGCGCTCGTAAAATCAATGACTTGCATAAATGATCTCCTTCCTCGGAAGATAACGAAGTCTTAACCACATTTCGTCATCAGCTAAACGACCCCTCGTCTTTTCTACGATCTTCAACGGATCATAATCCGTTAGATCCATTTCTTGAAGCAGTTCCTTGCAGTTGCCGCGTGTCTGAGGAAAGCAGCGATCCCGTAAGAAATTTTCAAAGTCATTCCAGGTTGGGTGCTCCAGTACACCGAATGCACGATGCAGAATGTCATCCGTTTTGTTCTGGATGACCACCTTTTGGTCAAGGAAGTCTACATCAATAACCGTACAAGGCTGCCTTCTGAACATATAAGTGATGCGCATTGTGCAGCCATCGCCTGCGGCTGTGTTTAGGTATCGCTCAACCGTTTGACGAGAGAGCCCAAATGTCCTTGCCAGTTCCTGCATGGATGTGCCGGCGTTGCGCATAGCCCTCATTTTGTGGATATCTTCGTCGGCTATTTTGCGTTTCCGGCCAGCGTTGCGTGTGTTCTTCTTCCTATATTCTGCAGCGATCTTGCGAAGTGTGGCCTCATCGTCAGTACCGAACAGTTCTACACATAGCTTTCTATAGTCCATTGTTCTCCCTCCTTCGCATTGAATATATGCAACTAATTTAATTTTGATACATTATAGCATAATCTGGTCAACGTGTCAAATTTCACATGCCCACGTTACAAAACTCTGTATTTCTCTTCAAGAGCTATTGCATTTTGCGTGCAATAGCTCTTTTCACATCCGTTCACAAAAAGTTTACAAATTTCTTTTCGAAGCGACGGGGGGTACCCCCCTGTTTTTCGAGTGAACTCTAGTAGAACACAAAAAAGGAGATGACCATTTTGAAAAAAAGAAAGACCCGAGCCCAGCGCAGTAGATCCTTCCGCTGTCCGCATTGCGGGGCGGCCATGATCCTGAGACCTGCATCCGAAATCTATCATGATGCGAAATCTGACCGAAAGCTCTATGTATGTCACAACTATCCCGCCTGTAACACCTATGTTGCGGCACACCCGAATACTGACAAACCAATGGGTGTGCCGGCGAATGGGAATCTCCGGAATCTCCGTATTCAGGCTCATCGAAAGTTCGACCTTATCTGGAAGAACGGGATCATGACTCGTGAAGAAGCTTATCGCTGGTTCGCGGATTCATTCGGACTTAGCCTGCGTGACGCTCACATCGGCATGTGCAGTGAGTATCGATGCCGTGAGCTGATCCGCCTCTGCAATGAAGTACTTGCCAGAAACAACTGTGTCGCATAAAGGAGGTGCTCGACATGACTGATTATCAAGACGCCCTGGTGCTGGAGAATTTGGATCTGGTCAACTGGGTCATCCGAACCAGAATCTCAGTTCCCAACAGACCGCTATTGACCTATGATGACTTCTATGCCATCGGTTGTGAGGCCATCTGCCGTGCCGCTTTGAAGTACCAGGCGGATAGCGGCGAGTTCGCGCCCTTCGCATGTCGGTATATCTACAATGCCATCGTAGATCACTGCCGTGCGATGAATTACCGACTCCAGAGAAGTGTAGATGCAGGCTTTGAAGAGGGCGAGATACTCTTTGATCTGCTTGCCCATACCACCGTTGACTTCGAGGCCGAGGTCACTGACAATTCCGCTATGGCAGCGTTGCGAGCCTGTAAGGAGAAGTACCAGGGTGTTGCTCGGAAAGGCGTCGAGGCCATTGAGCTGAAGCTGCAGGGATATGAGTCTGTTGAGATTGCAGATCTCTACGGGACCACCGTCAATAATGTCAATGCATGGATCTCGCGAGCCCGCAGTAAGCTCCGGAACGAACCTGCCCTGATGGAAATTTTGTGCTGATTTGTTGTTCTTCCCAAGCCACCTTCGTAAGAAAAGTGTAGAACGGATAAGGAGGATACAGCAATGATGACATTTTATGCTGCTGCAGGCAGTTATCAGATCAGAAGCGAAGACGGCAAGAATATGCCTTATATCATGCGGCTGGGAAAGCTGCAGCCAGTCTCCATTCCGGAGTTCAGTCTCTGGAGTATGCTCCTGTGGGATGTGCTGACCTATGAGGAGCTTCGTAAAAAGTTCTATGACAAGATGGAGGAAACAGAGATCGAGCCTTCCTCTTTTGATAAGTCCCTGGAGATGCTGGTTAAGCGCAAGCTCATCATCAAGGGTGTAGGATACACTGGTGCGGATGCGCTCTACAATATGCTTTCGGACACCTATGTGATTCCTCTTCGAGGCGTCCAGGGTACCCGGAAGCTCATGAATGTAGCCAAGCTGCTCAAGCAGAAGAAGGTAAACTTCTTCGAGGCTGTTTATCTGCTGCAGCCGGAGAAGAGTTCGGTTGCCGAGCGTAGGATCATGAAGCTGGTGCTTCAGACCCCGCTGAGCGTACCGGAGCTGGTTCGCTGCTTTGAGAACAATGTGCACGATGTGAGTTCGGCCGACAAGGTCATTTCCGCCATCTACACGGAGGAGTCCGACAATCAGGCGCGGCTGAACAACGCATCCATCCTCTCTGACCACCGCCACGATGTCCTGGAGGCAACAGCGAATCTCTACCTGACACGCCAGGTCATTTTGGAACACGCATAGATACAAGCCCAGAAAGCTTCATCGCTTTCTGGGCGCTTGATTTTACCACTGTCTTATAAAAGAGAAAGGAACCTGTTATGAAAATGCCACCACCCATAGCAACTAAGTTCACTAAGTTGGTTCTTACGATCCTTGCCATTACCATTCTCGGCATCATCCTCTCGTTCATCTCCCAAGACCATACGCTCCTTATGCTATCAGCTGGTGTAGCTGTTGCCGGAGGCGTGAAGATCATCGACTACTATCGAACGATCAAGGGAGAGCACTATGAGTGCATTGAAGGGACGCTTGTCCGGGAACAGGCCGGCTATGCAAGGAAGCGGCACACAATCGTGCTGGCTTTGGAAGACGGCTCGTTGGAGCAAAGAATCCTGGAAGGCCGATACAAGTTCAAGATTGGAACCGACTATCGCTTCTATCTCAAGCGGGAACCGATCGCCGAGATCCAGATTGAACTCCCAGAAATCCTCCAGCCGGCCATCGTCGTACTTGGTCATGAGGAGCTCCCTTTTTCGTCAGGAAAGCAGATTTAGGTATTCTGGAAGGGTGCCGAAGCGGATGATATGCTTACTGTGTTCTTTATTAGATTGATCCTCCAACTGGAGCTTTTTAAGATGTGAGCCTGTGACCAACCACGCAGGCATATCAGGCAGAATCGTGGATTGTGACTCTATTGCCATCCGCCTCTGTCTTTTTCTTTGTCCGGCTTCGGCTGGATGACTTTGTACCATGCGTCGTAAGGCGTTTGGAATATTTTAAGCCGAAAGGCAGAAAGGAAGAATGACAATGCACGCAACGATCATCATGGAGGGCCGCCTGGTCAATGACCCGGAGCACAAGACTGGAAAGAATGGGGACTACTGCATATTCCGCTTTGTGGTCAACACGAAGCATGGAAATCAGGACATCGCTTCTTTCTACAACTGCACCGCAAACGAGTACATCGCAAATCGGATGAAGAAGGCCGGCATCAAGAAGGGCCGTATGATCGAGATCATCGGTAATCTGGCTCTTCGCCCCTACGCGACCGACGATGGCAACAAGCAGATTTCTGCCGATGTCAGCGTCCTCGAGTGGCACTTCACCGGTTCTAAGCCGAAGAGCGATGATGCGGACTCCTCCCAGAGTGATCCAAAGCCTGCGCCGAAGGGCCCCGGCAAGGTTCACCAGGAGCAGACGATCCCCACCGGAGACGACGATGACGACGATCTCCCCATCTGATCAGGACATGCATATATGGGCTGTAAGTGTGTTTCGACTCCTTACAGCTCATTTTGTTTTGTCCACCCAAATCTACATATGAAAGGAATGACATTTTGTGGCTAAGAAAAGCCGAATTGACGCCTGGTCCCTTATGAAGATCCTCGTGGTACCGTGCCTGTTCCTCTGTGCGATTTTCAAGCATCCCGCGTTCCAATGGATTGCGACCGGTGCGCTCGCACTTTGGGTTTGCTTCATGCTGGCAGAGATTATCCGCCCTCGCATTCGTAAGCGCAAGGACCCCACTGTGGGACAGAAGCAGGAAGCTACGAAGGAACATCAGGAGCTGCCCACGCTGCCCACGGAAGCGGATGACGATACCAAGCTGAGCTTGCTCAGGCAGGTTAATCATCGTGTGATGGAGCAGCTGAAGCAGAGCTATCCCACGGTCGCATGGCTCTGGGAGGCTCGTCCGAGCTCTGAAGAGATCAGCAAGGGTTGCACCAAACGCATCAAGCTCTATCGCTGTGATCCATTCAACTTCGGTGAGGTGACGCTGAGCGCCACTGGGAAGCTGGAGATCGCCCTGGTCCAGATGGTTCCTCTTGCGGAGGCTGAATTGCAGCCGCACAACGATGAGGACCTGGAAGAGCAGGACATTCTGGATCGCAGCGATGTGAAGCAGTGGTACACGCAGAAAGGCATCGCATTGCTCAGCGCTTTGATTGATGAGCTGAATGTGCAAGGCCACAAGCGCCTGACCATCAAAGAGAATGGAGATGTCTTCGTCACAGCCAGTGGTAAGCAGCAGCCGGTGGATACCATCCCCGATTTTCCGCCCCGTTCTGCGTGGGAGTATCTGTGTGTTCTGGCACGCGAAGATGACATTGCCGCTGAAGTGTGTAACCAGGAACTCACCGTGTCCTGGGCCTAACTTATTTTTCAATGAGGTGTGATTATGGCTAAGACCAAACTGTTTGAAGCTTGGAGCTTCCGGCTCCAGCAACCGGCGCCCTTTGACGACCCGAAATATGCCGGATCCAAGTCGATGGGCTTTTCCCAGTACAACACATCCAGTACAGCTCAGAAGTCCACGCTCCATGCGCCTACGATGCGGGCCTTGCTCGCATACGCCAAGCTGGTGAGCGCAACGGAGAATGGGCAGAGTGTCGATGGCCTCGGCGCCATCGGGCATCAGGGCACTACTTACCGCATCAGTGAGTATCGATCCGCCAACAAGACGGACTGTGTGGTCTTCAACCCCGTCACCGGCAAATTCAATGCCGCACAGGTGGAGGACGGCACACAGGCCTTGAAGCCCTATTCTGTTGGTGCCGGCAACGGCACCGGTTCGGGCCTCCTGTTCTGCCTCATGCCCGTCCTCAACGAGGATGACGAGTTCCGGCAGAAGTTCCAGGAGTTTGTCTCCCTCCTTGAGAGTGGCTGGGCAGATATGGATGCGGCATTCGAATGCGCACTGACTCTCTGTGACAATGTCTACCGTCGCATTGAGAACAGTAAGCAGCTGGGTTCTGATGGCGTCAAGATCTCCATCCCTACGACTGGCAATATCTCCGTCATTACCCAGATGGCCATGGACAGCGGCAACTACGCTCCCACCGGCGCCTCTTATGGGGAGTTCACCATCATGCAGATGTCCGGGACACCTACGGCGAAAGCGTCTTCCTTCCAGAAGGAGGATTTTGTAGCCAAGTACGCGCTCTCCAACCGTACTCTTACGGCACGAGAGTTGGCAATGGTGCCCACGCTGCCCGACTGGTACATCATCCCCAAAGAGGTCGTCCGTGTCTGTGAGCACGCCAAAGTCACTACGGCATCCAGCCAGCCAATGCGTAACTTCCTGTTCCGGGGCGAGGCTGGTACCGGCAAGACCATGGGCGCACAGGCAATCGCAGCAGGGCTCAATCTGCCCTACACGCTTATGACCTGCAGCGCCAACACGGAGATCACCGACCTGGTTGGTCAGTTCATTCCTGATACGGGTAATTTCCAGAGCGGCTCAAACTGCACGGAACTTCCCAAAATCTCCGATATCACGATGCATCCGCCCAGTGTTTACATGATGCTGACCGGTGAGTACGACGAGGAGAAGACAGAAGACGATGTGCTGCAGAAGCTCATCGAGATTGCTGTTGGAAATCTGGTGGAGAAGGAAGAAACGCCCGGCCAGCGCATCCGCTATGTGGATACACCTCTCGTTGAGGCGATCCGGCACGGCTATGTTTGTGAATTGCAGGAGCCTTCCTGTATCGCAAACCCCGGCGTTCTGGTCGGCTTGAACTCTCTGCTGGATAACTGCCAGGTGATCACTCTGCCCACCGGAGAGCGTGTAAAACGCCACCCGGATACGGTGATCGTAGTCACGACCAACTCGGACTACTCCGGATGTCGCGACATGAACCAGAGCGTGATTTCCCGTATGGATCTGATCTATGACATGGAAGCTCCCGACTTGAACACGATGGTGAAACGCGTCATGAATGTCACCGGTTTTACCGATGAGCAGGAGGCGACGAAGATGGCCATTGTCGTGCGTGATGTCGCTGAGCGCTGCCGCCAGACCATGATTACGGACGGCAGCTGCGGTATGCGTGAGTTCAAGAGTTGGGTGCTGTCCACCATGGTAACTCATGACCCGTATGAGTCAGCCTTGTCCACCATCATTTCCTCTGCCTCTGCGGATCCGGATAATCGTGCCGAACTGATCTCTGCGTGTTTGGAGCCCCAGTACACAAGAACAATTTGACGAAAGAGGTGTTTATTGATGAAAGTCGAAAGAGAATCCTTTGTCCGTTTTGCCGTTGCGGTTGCTTTGGCCTGCTATGACCTGCCCGCAGATCGGGCCATGACCTCCGACGAGGGCGCAAGGCTCGTGAAGGGGGTCATCGACATGGCACTCGGCCCTGCTGCGTCTGGCGTGCTCGTTGAGCCTATGCGGAACTATCCTCCCTCCGGGAAGATGCCGCTGATCATCAGCGTGGCCGGCGTCCAGCAGCACCTGTTCTGGTTCTACCCCCAGCAGCCCTTCGAGGAGATGTGTGAAACGCTCTCAGCGATGCTCAATGAGATCCCCGTCACCGGTAACAGTGTCCCGGCGTGATCGGAGGAACTGCGTATGAGAACATCACATCGACAGATCCGAAAGCGGATCCTTGACGCAAAAAGCAAGATATCAGATGAGGAGTTCTTCTCCTCAAGAGCCTATAACGGCTATCTGACCGACCTTGCCGAGGCGGCAACAAAACGCTATAAGCGGCCGCTGCGTGTGCGTGTTGTGGCAGACCATGACGATGATACCGTGGCTTTTACGGATTACCACGGCATTTATATCAATGCCTGCAACCACATCACCTGGAGCTTACCGACCCGACTGCTGCGCTCCATGAGTCCGGAGGGCTTCAATGCGCATGAGTGTGGACACAACCTGTTCACCGATAACCGCATTTGGAACAGCTACTTCAGCAAACTGGAGAAGGGTAAATTCTACCCGAAGATGCCTGACGGTCTGGACAGTATGCAAAAGCTCCATGCAGGCGACATCCTCGAAGCAGTTCTCGATGAGGCCGACACGGTTCCTTACCAGGTCATCATGAGTGTGGCGCATGCGCTGCAGAACATCTTGGAAGACGGATATGTGGATGCCAGGTATTCTTATGAGTTTCCTGGCTCCCCCGCCAAAGGGATCGCACTCAATAACCTGCGCTTCGCGGATACCGTGCCGGAGATCAGTGAGATGATCAATCGCAAGTATTATGACCACAGTATCGTACTCAACCTCCTGATCCAGTATATCCGGGCACACGAGGTCAATAACCTGTCCGGCTACACCGGTGAGTTCATTGACAAACTCTACCAGTACATTCCTCTGGTCGATGAGTGTGTCTACGACGACGATGCCAGATCCCGCTGTGAGACCGTGAGCAAGATCCTGATAGATCTCTGGCCAATGATGCAGCGCTGCTTTGACGCTCTGCGAGATAAGCAGAAACAGGCGCAACAGCAGGCTCAGCAGCAGAAAGGAGTCGGTAGCGGTAGTGGTTCCGGAGGCGTTCCTACCCCTGGCCAGTCTGGTAGCGGGAATGATGAAGACGATAATGGATTGCAGCAGGGCAAGCAGGCGGTTGAGGAAGACCTCTCCAGCCAACTCCCTAAGGCGGCGCCTAACTTCACGATGAAGACGACACCTGTCCCGAACAATGGCTCCTTCACGCCCGATCCTGGGCAGATGAATGCCATCCGGGCACAGGCCGAGCGTGTGATTTCGGAAGAGAGTGACCGCATTGCTGCCCATCTGACGAATAGTATCACAAGCAGCGGCATTGGCGGTGTGGATCAGAACAGCGAGTATGACGGCTATGACTACGAGCACGCAGCAGAGGACATTGAACGGCTTTTGGAGCATATGGCGGAGGAAAAAGTCACAGAGGAACTGGAGGAAGAACTCTCTGAAGAACTCCAGCGTGAGGCAAATTCCATCCGATATGGCAACGCGCACCGCAATATCCACATCACGGTCAATCGTATGGCTCGCGTGGATCAGGACCTCATCGACAGCTATAACCGTGTGGCTCCGGAGCTTTTAATGCTCTCCAAGCGATTGCAGCGTAGTGTCAGTCCCGCTCTCCGCGATCGGCGGCAGGGCGGCAAGCAGACCGGTCTTCTGATCGGCAAGCGACTGAATCAGCACGCCTTGCACCGGACTGACGGACGCATCTTCTACAACTCCCGGCTCCCGACGGAGCCGATCAGCCTTTCCGTTGGCCTGCTCATCGACGAGAGTGGCTCTATGTGTTCAAATGACCGCATTACCAGAGCCCGAGCAACTGCCATTGTGATCCAGGACTTCTGCGAGTCGCTTGGCATCCCGCTGCTGGTCGTTGGTCATACCGCCTGGAGCTCACATGTTGAACTGTTTTCCTACTCGGATTTCGATACCTACGATAAGAATAACCGCTATCGGCTGATGGACATGAGTGCCAGAGACTGTAACCGCGACGGTGCCGCGTTGCGCTTTGTGGCGGAAAAACTCTCTAAGCAGACATCTGAGGTAAAAATCCTCATGATCATCTGCGATGGGCAGCCAAATGATGACGGTTACTCCGGATCTGCAGCAGAAGCTGATCTGCGTGGGATCAAACTGGAGTATGCGCGAAAAGGTGTCAAAATCTACGCGGCAGCCATTGGTGAAGATCGCCCGCGAATTGAGCGGATCTATGGTGATGGCTATTTGGACATCACCAATCTCCAAGAACTGCCGGTGATGCTGACGAACCTGATCGTGCGTAGCCTCCCACACTAAATGAAAAGGAAAACCTACGAATGATATCTTTTGAAGACTATTTGTGCAACCGAAATGATGCGATTGACAACGCTGCGTATCAGTTAATCTGCGCCATGACCGCGCAAGATCACAACGAGCCGAAAGAAGATGATCCTGCCGTTCCGGATTGGAACATGGAAATCATCGGCGAATTGGTCGATGCAGCGGAGGAGATCATTCAAGAAAAGGCTGGACACACCTGTCACCCATTCTACAGCGACAGTATTCCTTGTTATCAGACTGGAGATTGCAAAAATCAGTATTGCGCTTTCTTACAGACTGGCCCAAAGGAGGGAGACATGTGAAGAAACCAGTGGATTTCGACTGGTATTGCAAGACCAAGAAAGACGTGATCAATAATGCCGCCTACGAACTCATCGTAGCCCTGACGGCCAAATCGGCGCCGCCGAGGAAGTTCGAGTTATCCATTCCTCAACGGGACGATGAGATGATTGCCAATGTTGTAGAGGGCGCTATCAACGCGGTAGAAGCTCAGATCGGCTATTACTGCCATCCATTCTATCAGGAAGCAGACAAGCTCCCGTGCTACCTTGGTGACCTCTGTGATAACCCTCATTGCATCTTCAAAAGCAATCCTGACTACCGGAAGGCGCCGCCTTCTGTGATGGATATGTCCGAAGAGGAAGGGTGTGAAGACAATGGCTGAAGGCAAACAGTATTTCACGGTAAAAGATGTATTTGACGCAACTGTCAAGTTGGCGAAAGCTGATCCTTATTTCGAGCAGTACAACAAGATTTGCGTACTCGACTACGATCTCATTCTCAGAGATTGTGAGGACGGCACACTCTACCGCGCCGAATTCGGCGTATTGGGTGATGTGTCCTATGGTGAAAGCGAAGGGATCTACGGTGACATCTACCTGTATGGTAGCTGGAGCAAAGATCAGAATGATTTCCGCCGCAATCGTGCACGCGTCTATGTACTCAAAACGCTCAGCTGCGATAAGGAGTCGTATCTGGCGATCGGCATGCTGGTCAATCTCATCTGCTACTACGCAAACGAGTTTATCTCAAAGCACATGGATCATTTTGATTAAGGAGGAGCTGCATCATGCATAGCAGGATCATCGAGCTCAGCAAAGAGCCCGTTTTGAAGCAAGAGCGTATTTCTGAGGCTTCCATCCCTGAATGGTTTTGCAACACGATCGCTGACTACACAGACGCCAATACAGATCGAGATCACGATATCAAGTGGTTCCTGAGTTGTGTTGGAAATTATGTGGATGTCGCCGAGGATGGACAGAGCTTCACATTCAGGCCGAAGGCCAAGCAGATGCACTTTGAAAGAAGTTACCACACATTCCTCGATAAGGTATGTGAGCTGACTGGCATCTCTCTGGGCGCTTTTGTTGGAGAGACAAAGTACGATATCGGCATGGCCATGTATAAGCTGAATGATTGCTTCAACGATAAGTTCAGCTTTTATATCTACTTCCAAGACGAACTGAAGACACTGGATGATTGGATTCGCGAGACTGATCTCAGCGGGTCCTTTTATTTTGGTGGGACACTCGACTATCACTTTTGAGAAGAGGAGCAGCGCATTATGGGAACCTATACCGATTTTACAGGTGCCATCCGCATTACCCCTTGCCTGAAAGAACCGTTGGCGGGAAGATTTCGTCAGTTTCTCGGCATCCGGCATATGAAGCGGGATGTCAAAATACTGGAAGCCCTTTTCCCAGCATTGGAAGAGCGCAAAGCTGTCACGCTGTTTGGCGATGGAGATTTTGGAGAGGATGGTGCATTCTTCCTGCCCATCCATACGAGGGATCTCACGCGCCGCATCTGTTTGCACGAACGCTATGCGGAAGGGCTCACAGATGAGCGTGACATGAATATGACGCCCGGCCCCTGCCCGAGCCTTTATTGTGATCTGGAGCTTCGGAACGATCCTGACAACGGACACTCCTATCTTGGGTGGAATGAGGCTGAAAAAGCCTACTACATCGCGGATTGGATCGGATACATTGCCGAGTGGCTCTCGAAGCTTGGCTATCACCTCGATGGCAAGATGTTCGCTGTGGTCGAGGGCGGCATGTCCTACTACACGATCACGTTGGATGGCGACAAAGTGACTTCTGAGGAATTCATTCCGGACGCAACCTATGTGGATGAATTCTACGCATGTGAAGAAAGTGAGGATACCTGAAAATGGAAGATAATCGCATTCAAAACCAGATCGCGATCTACATGACCAACAAGAAGCTCTGCGAGTTTACGGACAAGCTCAAGCCGGCACCGATCGAGTACTATGCTCATATGCATGCCCAGGGCGAGGAGCAGGCGGATGGTATCCGTGCCTACTCTTGCATTGGTGTTGTGCTGCAGGATTACTCCAACGGTACTGGCGACAAGACCGTTCGTGTCACAGCGAATCTCTCCCCTGGATTTTTCCCCTTCGTTCTCAGCAGAATGCAGAACAATCTGGATCGCTTCGACTTCACGGAGGATAAGATCTTCGGTGAGCCGGACGAGCATGGGCTGAGTACGGTGACAAAGCTCTCGGTCAAGCGCGCGTCGGTTGGAACCGATGGAAAGCCCAGGAATTATCCTTGGTGCGTCATCGTGGAAAATGGACGCGCTGTCAAAGAGAAAACCGCAACAGGCGGCACCCACATCAAGTCGGGTACCTACAAAAAGCAGCGCTCTGTGTATGTCAACATCAACGATCTGGACTTCTTCAATCTTGTCTACCGCACGACACGATTCATTGAGTCGTGGGAGTTGACTTACGGCCCGAAGCTGATTCGCGACGCCAGAAAGCTGCTGAGTGAGCAGCGCGCGGCGGCGCAGCAGTAAGGAGGTGCAGTAGGCATGAAGAGAAATTGCGAGTTTATCGACCTTGGCGAGTTTGAGATGACTTCTCCGGTCATGCGTGTCAGCGATCCCTGTTACGAGCGCGATGTATGGTGCTGTGGCACCGTTGACCATTGCAAGCTCGGGACTTGGGAGGCAGGCGTCCTGAAGACGGATGAAGGCGAATGGGGCACACGCTGTGCCGTCCTTGCCGTCCGTCATAAGGATACTGGTCCAGATTTCAATGTGATCCGCTTAGGCAAAGTGCGCAAAGTGGCGTGCAAATGTGTCGAGCAGTCATTTGAGGTCGGCGTTGATTCCGGACAGGCAGGGTTCTTTGATGATGCGTTCTATCAGAACGATACGGTTTTTGAGGAACTGCCTGCACCGGGTTTCGCTATTGGTGATCTCTGGTATCGCCATGTGTGCGACATCACACTCAGCAAGATGTCAGCCGGCGTGTTGCCTTATGGTGCGGTCTCATCGTCCGGTTTCGGCGATGGCGGCTATACCTGCTATACACACGCTGATGAGAATGGGGTAATTGACTTTGCGTTCATTGTGTTTATTTGAGGAAATAACCGTTTTTTGCAGGGGAGTGCTTCGGCACTCCCCTGCCCCGTAGAGGAGGTGCATAAGCCATGATCTCAAATTGGGACTTTTCACTTGTTTTAGCCATCAGTGAACTGCTTGTTGATCCACAGCAGCCAAGCAGTCTGCTGGATATCAAACTGCATGCTTTTCAGAAGGCCAAAGATCTGATGCTTCAGTATGAAAAGCGCGGCATCCGCCGAGATCTTCTCGACGTCATTTTGGATAAGAAGCTCAAGCTGATCTTGAAAGCAGAGACCGCGAATGAAGTAAAGCGCGCATCCGAACCGCCAAAGCCAGTGTACAACTATGGTACCTGGCAGGAAGATCCATTCTCCGTTCCGGAGGAGGAGCTTGCGCTGTGGGCGATCGTTTCTCCCAACAACATGCTGATCCTGCCGGCTCAAGAGCGGTACATGGATCTCTTTACTCGCGTGTTCGGGATCACGAGGGAGCAGCTTACAAAAGGCCCGCTCCCAGATGTGAAGCTGGAGGTGCAATAGGATGGATTTCTACTTCGGAGTCGATCTTCTCCATCACCTTCAAAGACACTATGAGCAGCGATTGTCCCTTGCTCTTTCCAAGTCTTTCGATCAGACGGATTCCCGCTACTATTGGCTCTTCAAAGAGCTCGAGTGCCGCGTAACAATGCTCCGAAAACTCCTAGTCATGATATCCGCTTTGCCGGGTTTTATGTGCCGGCAGACAGAGGATCAGGTATTTGCGATGGTTGTCAATTCCACATCCGCTTGGTTTTCGGATGATGTGCTTGGTGATCAGCCGAAGGACGCTGCGGGCCACTGCTCCTATTACCAGGAGAGTAATCCCTACTGGGTCGATTATCAGCTTGCTATGGATCGCTTTACTCCGGATTACGACTACACGAATTTGATGGCATTCTACGTTGATCTCGTGGAGTATCTCGTGATGACGGTACGCCTGTACTTCTTCATTCGCGAGCAGCAGTTCCGCCCGATCGACCGTGGCAAGTTTGACGAGTTGGTCGGGATCCAAGCTGTTCTGGAGAAGCCAGCCTGAAAGAAAAGGAGTATCTGATGATGAATAAACAAGAAATGCAAGCGTTTCGCGAACTCTTCAGTAAGTACTGTAGACAAGAAATCAACAAAGGGCACTGTGAATCTGATGGCTGCGAATTTTGCTCTGTTAATAGTGCATATGATGAAATCTTCAACCGTTTCTCCGATGACGAAGAAGATGACACGGATGAATAGGAGGGCAAATGGAACATGACGGCCCAAGAGTATAATCATGTCTTTCTCCCGCGAATCAATAGAGCTGAGGAGTTTGTTGAGCTTTTTGAAAGCAGCATCGAGCACATGAGTGAGACGCGGGTTGATAAAGATGAGGTTCGTAAACAATTCCGAATCCGAGGTTGGTCGGAAGAAACGAGACAGGTGATCCTGGCCGCGCTTGAATACTACAAGTGCGCAGAAGGGCTTGCGAAGATAAGAGGTTAGGTGGTGAAAGGATATGAAGTCACTCACCCCTGAGCAGCAGGCTTTTGCAGAGGAGCATCATGGTCTCCTTCTTGACTTCATGGCAAAGCACAGCCTTGGGGATGACTACTACGACCTCTTGGCTAATCGGTACCTGAAAGTGGTGGTACGATACCTGTCGGAGGAAGCGCTGCGTAAGTACAGCTTCTCCACGGTGGCTTGGTACCATCTGCGTTCAGAGCTATCGAACTATGCACGAGATCAAGTCGGAAAACTGCAGGAGATCCCAATCGAGTTCTATTGTGAGATCCCTGCACCTGAAATTGCTCCGATTGATGATGGCCTCTGGCGTGTGATCGAAGATAACCTCACCTATAAGCAATTTGAGGCGATTCAGTTCCGCAACCAGGGCTACACCAATCGTGAAATTGCTGAACTATGCGGAGTCGGTCGCAAAGCGATTGAAAAGCGCTTTGCCCGGATCCGCAAAATACTATCAGATTATAAGGAGAATTGAATTATGAGTCACTTTTCTGTTTGTGTTATTGTTCCTGACGATGGCGTTGTCAACAACATCCATGCCAATAATCTGGAAGACCACCTGATTCCTGTTCTGGCACCCTTCGATGAACAGACAGAGGAAGAGAAGTACCGCGAATTCGAAGATCGCACGGAAGAGGCAAAAGCCGACTTTGAGAATGACACCATGCGTGTCGTCCGGTTCCCGGATGGCAGCATCCACTCCATTTACGATGATGCCTTCAACAAGTTCTTCTTCGTTGAGGAAGACAAGATCTATGCGTTCGGCCCAAACCGGGACCGAAAGAGCAAACTCCAGACGGAGGAGTCTAAAGCGCTGGAGTTGGTGACAGATTACCCCGTCAAATCGTGGTATCCCTCATTCGAGGCTTATTGTGATGAACATCGCGGCTTTGTGAAGGCTTCAGATGGACGATGGGGCTACACTTGCAACCCCAACGCGAAATGGGACTGGTGGCAGATCGGCGGTAGATTCCCAAATCGATTCTTAGTTCCGGAAGGACTTCAGGACTGCATTCCTTCTGCGAAAGACGATGATGGCGAATCTGCTATCCCTCCTGAGGGGTATCAGTATGCCGATGCCGCACGCAAGAAGGATATCTGTTGGGATGTCATGCGCAAGATCGCTGTCGATACGGTCGAGAAACGGTATCAGAAGTGTGTAAAAGCATTCGAGACCAAAGACCTTACCGATTTCGGCCCTCTGTGCAGGATCCTTGATGAGGGCATCTCAGCCTGGGGCGAAATGCTGTATCTGAAAGGTGAAACTCTGGATGAGTATAAGGCGCGGAAAGGCGCTACCGATCTGGATCGATACATGTGCCATACCTATGCATTTGTTGATCGCAATGGAGATTGGACCGGCTCCGGTGATATGGGCTGGTTTGGGATCTCCAGCAACGACAAGGACGAGCGAGCTTGGAACGATGAGATACAGAAGCTCATGAATGAGGCGAAAGATGATGACTTCCTTGCCATCGTCGATTGCCATATCTGATTTTTGAAGAAGACCCGGAGACGAGAGTTGCAATAGCACCTCGTCTTCGGGCCTTCGCATTATGTATGAAGGAGGTTGTTTAGAATGGCTCTTACCTATGTGTGCTCGCCCCTCTCTGCCCCTACACAGGCTGAGATCATGGTGAATGCCCAAAGAGCACGCACGTATATGACAATGTGTGAGCGGGAGTTCGGCTGCCGCGCAGTTGCCCCGCACGCTTATTTACCTTATCTGCTTGACGATTCCAACCCGGAAGAACGAGCACTTGCCCTATCTTTTGGCGCAAGCCTGCTTGCCCTGTGTGATCGCTTGGTCATCTATGGCGACCGCATCAGTAGTGGCATGAAGGAGGAAATCCGAAGAGCGCGGGAATTGGGGATACCCATTCTCAATCGGCAAACGCAGTTGTCAGATGGTTCATCCGATCCTGTCATTGTTGGCCGGTACATCAACGGGATATCCCTGAATGGGCTTGAATACCTGAAGAACGACGCAGATGAAGTGATCTTCTTTGCAGGTGTTGAAGCGGCAAAGGTGTACCTGCGTGAGCATGGTGTAACCGAAGACGAGATGGAAGATATGGTCTTCCGAAAGAGCGTCGGTACCTGCTTTCGCTGCGGAGATCCACTCTTCTTGAGTGACATTCCAGAATACACTTGTCAGTGCTTCCGCTGTGATGAAGACTTCTACTCCATCGAGCAAGATGTTGATTTATGATCAAAGAGAGGACGATACGTTTATGAGTATCAATCGTGGCGATATTTTCTATGTCAATCCGAGCGAAACGGTCGGATCCGAGCAGCGATCTGGTCGGCCGGCCATCATCGTCTCTAATCCGCTGTGTAATGAGCACAGCCCTGTTGTAGAAGTCGTGTACCTGACCTGCCAGTACAAAAAGCCTATGCCAACGTATGTGCGGATTGAAAGTGCCGGCAAGCGCTCGACCGCACTTTGCGAGCAGATCTCTTCCGTCGATGTCAGCCGTCTTGGTGACTTTAAAGGCCACCTGACAGACCGTGAGATGGCGCAGGTAGATGTAGCCCTCATGGCTTCTCTTGACCTGCACCCGATTCCGCGTCAGGCGAAAGTAAGACCTGTCGGGCCGGATGTGGATGATGCCGCATTGGCTCTCATTGCGCTGCGTTTTTTAGAGGGTTTCCTCCAGAAGCGCTGCGGTGTGACGGTTCAAGACAGGCTTTCGATTGACCTACTTGGTCAGAAGAATGACTGATGGAGGTGTACCGTGAAAGGCTTCTATGAGAAATTGCTGGACGGTAGGATCGTTGATCGACCGCCATGCATTCGCTGCCTCCATCGCAACAAAATGACCGTGGAGGAACCTTGCTACAGCTGTATAGACCTCATGGATTTGAGCCTCCATCGACCGAACGTGGAAACGGAGTTCGCGAGCTTCACCCCTGCAACGGAGGTGAACCATGAAGAATGACGAATTGACTGTACGCACCCCATTGGGGGAGCTGGTAGTCGGGATCAAAGCGGATCCCGACTACCCTGGCATTTCGGTTGCTTTTCGTGGCGAAGGAATGAACGACGTCTTCAATGAGGGATTGATCTGTCTCGCATGGATTGAATACTCTCCGGAGAAGTGTCTCCTTCAGGCCATCGTTTATGGTGACGGGAATGCAGATGACTACACACAGCTCATCGAGTTCAAGAACATTTCAGATCAGGACAAATAAGATACGGAGGTAAATGATGGGTACAGCAAAGCTGATGACGCCATTATTCTATGATGGCAACTATAATGTGGAAAAGAAACGGATGAGAGCAGTTCTGGAGCGTGAGGTTTCTAACGGCGCCGTGTCGTACCGCCTTTGGCGTAGCGATGGCAAGCCAGATCTTGAGTATCCGAGAGCCGCAAACGATGCGTACATTCTCCATGTGGAGGTCAATGACCATCTGGTTCCCCTCCGGATGACGGACTATGCCTTGGTGAATCATTGTGGATTACTTCCCGCAACGGTTGCCTTGTATGGTTCCGAAGAAGGCAGAAAGGAATATTTCAAACACCTGAGGGATTCTGGTGCCGCAGGCACAGGATCTTTCACGGAAGCGATGGCACGCGAGACGGAAAAGATCATAGAGCTTGGTAATGATTCTGCTCGTCAGGCGAACTACATTAAGAGTGTTTTAGATCAGCATGTCGCTGTATTTCTCGACGCAAAAGAAAGTGACGGCAAGAGTTTCCCCGACTTCGTTGGGGCCCTCATTCTGGATGAGATCCCGTCCTGCCTTGCGCTGAGAACTAAGTATCGTGCGTATAAGCAGGAGGAAGCGCTCAAGCGGCAAGCCGAGCAGGAAGAACAAGATCGCGCTTTCTGTGAAGAACGGAACCGCAAGGCTGAGCAGATGATTGACTTGGCCATTCGCACTATTCGTGGCGGCGGTACGCTCAAAAATGAACCTATCAGCCTTTACAAAAGCCGCTATGATTCCAGCACTTATTCCATTGTCAATCACATCATGCGCCGATATCAAGTCGATGTGCCACTTCGCACGCAGGGCTGGATCAATGATAAGCTCATCAGCGTTACAATCGAAAATGGCAAGTGTGAGCATCTCAGATATAGCGTTCCAAAGGTGCGCAGTGCTCTCAAAAAATCTTTGATTGTATGCACGAGCTAATTCTGAAGGTCTGCTTAGAAACGGAGGGCTGAGAGATGGAATACCATTGGTATGAGGATTATTGGGCGATGCCACGCAATCTGCCGAGAGGTCATGAATTCTTCATTGGTTATTACCAGACGCAGCGTGCGATCCATCATCATGTGGCATTCATCCACACGGATCAGTCCTGCTTCCTTTCAACACATCTCTTTGATCAGGGATATCGTATTTTTCTGCACTTCAAAAGTGGTACTGTAACAGAAGTTGGTCGCGGTGAAAACCCTGCGTTACCGGTGAGGATTATCCGCGAGAATATGAATTTGGAAGCACCACTCTTAGCTGGATTGCTCGGGAAACTGACCGAATGATTAGCGGAAGTATTTAGCCAACAAGGGTATTTTCCTTGTTTTGAAAGAGAAGCAAATTAACGAAATTGTCTTTATCTATTTCTACAAATCTAACACAAAGCAAAGGAAGTGAAGTACCTGGGGTGCTCCACTTCTTTTGTTGTTCAGAAGGAGCCTTGTCCGTATTATTGGACAAGGCTCCTGTTATGATGCGTACTGTAACAAAGGAACGTACCTTATAGGAGGAGAAACATATGGATCTATTCGATTTTAACCACGATGGCGAAGTGAGTGACCTCGAGCGCATCATTGGACTTGCCGCAGTTCTTTCTGAGACCAATCCAGATGTAGAAATCTCTGTGAATGTGGGTGAAGACGAGGATTATGAAAGCATGACTCACGATGAGTTGGAGGAACGTCTGGATGAACTTCGCGCCCAGCGAGGCACCCTAGAATGCGAGGAACCAGATGACCTTGATAGTGAGGCATACGAAGAGTGGGAAGAACAATGCGGATAATGTACAATAAGTTGCGCAAATTGAAAATCGCATAAAAGAAGACATAGCTTGCAGGCTCTGGTAGAATGACCAACTACAAAGAGAACATCAGACTTCATAGTCTGGGTCTCAACAAAACGCGCATCGCCGAGAGCTGTGGC